>ENA-OQKQ01000011-OQKQ01000011.1-human-gut-metagenome-genome-assembly--contig:-NODE-11-length-77915-cov-5.008343_pt1 | contig 77915 bp, 65 predicted proteins | sample MGYA00242651_ERZ504803 | MGnify/ENA primary metagenome ERZ504803 (study PRJEB26092, sample SAMD00036380) | human gut metagenome | host: Homo sapiens | study: EMG produced TPA metagenomics assembly of...
CCAGTGCCAAGGCATTCGCCCTGCGCCCTTGTTCGCTTGACCTTTCAAACGTTCTCTTGGAACATTTGGTATCCTCTTGATTCTCTCTTGCCAACGAAGATTATTGTTACCCTTCCTTTTGAAATTGTAATACATAGCCACTGCGGCGGGCAGCATCCAGCTCTTTCTGCTGGGTGCCTTTGCGCTGGCGCACCACAGGAGCCAGCACCTGAAACTTCGTACCTTCGTCCAGTTTGAGCACCGCGTCCACCATTTCGTCCACGGTCTGCTGGCTGATCACCCGCCCGCACACCGGGCAGTGGGGCACGCCCACGCGGGCGTACAGAAGTCGCAGATAATCGTAGATCTCCGTCACGGTGCCCACGGTGGAACGCGGGTTGTGGCTGGTGGTTTTCTGGTCGATGGAAATTGCCGGTGACAGGCCGGTAATCTCGTCCACATCGGGCTTGTCCATGCGTCCCAAAAACATGCGTGCGTAGCTGGAAAGGCTTTCCACATAGCGGCGCTGGCCGTCGGCATAGATGGTGTCGAACGCAAGGCTCGACTTGCCCGAACCGGAAAGGCCGGTCATGACGATCAGCTTTTCCCTCGGGAGGGTCAGGTTAACATTTTTCAGGTTGTGCTCGCGGGCACCTTTGATGACGATTTTATCGTTTGCCAAGGTATTTTCTCCCTTTTCGTTGTGTCTGTGAATGATTCTGTTTGCGCTCCGTTTCTGCCGCAGAGTCCACCGTCGGGTTCTCGCCCCGGCGCAGTCGGTCGATCTGGTCACGCAGGAAGGCCGCGTGCTCAAACTCCAGCAGCTTCGCCGCTTCCTTCATCTCACGGGTCAGGCGCTCGATGGCGGCCTCCCGCTCCATCCTGCCCATGCGGCGGGTGTTCAGCTTAGCGTTCTCCGCTTTATCGCTGATCTCGATGCTGTCTGCAATGGCCTTGACGATGGTTTTTGGCACGATGCCATGTTCTTTATTGTAGGCCATCTGGATGGCACGGCGGCGCTCGGTCTCGGTGATGGCGCGGTCCATGCTGTCGGTGACGACATCCGCGTACATGATGACAAGGCCCTCGGCATTGCGGGCCGCGCGGCCAATGGTCTGGATCAGGCTGGTCTCGCTGCGCAGAAAGCCCTCCTTGTCGGCATCCAGAATGGCCACAAGGCTCACCTCGGGCAGGTCAAGACCCTCGCGCAGCAGGTTGATGCCCACCACAACATCAATGGAGCCAAGGCGCAGGTCCTTGATGATCTCCATGCGCTCAAAGGTGTCCACCTCGTGGTGCATATACTTGACTTTGATGCCCTGTTCGGTAAGGTAGTCGGTCAGGTCTTCAGCCATTTTCTTGGTCAGCGTGGTCACGAGAACGCGCTCGTGCCGCTGGATACGGGTATTGATCTCGCCCAACAGATCTACCACCTGCCCTTCCACCGGGCGCACCGAAATGAGCGGGTCCAAAAGGCCGGTGGGCCGGATGACCTGCTGCGCCACCTGCGTGCTGTTCTGCCGCTCGTAGTCGCCGGGCGTAGCCGAAACGAAGATCATCTGGTTCAGCTTGGACTCCACTTCCTCGAACTTGAGCGGGCGGTTATCGAAAGCGGACGGCAGGCGGAAGCCGTACTCCACCAGCGTTTTTTTGCGGGCATAGTCGCCGCCGTACATGGCGCGCACCTGCGGCAGGGTAACATGGCTCTCGTCCACAAACAGCAGAAAATCATCCGGGAAATAATCCAGCAGAGTGGTGGGCATACTGCCCGGCGCACGGCCGGAGAGCACCGCCGAATAGTTCTCGATGCCTTTGCACATGCCCACCTCGTTAAGCATCTCAATGTCGTAATTGGTGCGCTGGGCAATGCGCTGCGCCTCGATCAGCTTGCCCTCGGCGGTGAACTGCTTCACCTGCGCGTCACACTCGGCGCGGATCTTTTCCAGCGCGGCGGCCTTCTTCTCGGCGCTGACGATATAGTGGCTGGCCGGGAAGATGGCTACATGCTTGACTACATTCTGTTTGGCCCCGGTGAGAGGGTTGAACTCCGTGATGCGGTCGATCTCGTCCCCAAAAAATTCCACACGGATGGCAAGCTCGCTCATATAGGCAAGGTAGATGTCCACGATATCGCCGTGGACACGGAACTTATTGCGCACAAAATTCACATCATTGCGTTCATATTGCAGCGTCACAAGCTTCTGGCACAGCGCGTCGCGCTCCATCTGCATGCCGGGGCGCAGGCTGATGACCATGCTGCGGTAGTCGATGGGGTCGCCCAGCGAGTAGATGCAGGAAACCGATGCTACAATGATCACATCCCGCCGCTCCGAAAGCGCCGCCGTGGCCGAATGGCGCAGGCGGTCGATCTCGTCGTTGATGGCGCTGTCCTTTTCAATATAGGTGTCCGTGCTGGGGATATAGGCTTCCGGCTGGTAGTAATCGTAGTAGGAGACGAAATACTCCACCGCGTTGTTGGGGAAAAAACGACCGGAACTCGGTGCACAGCTGGGCCGCCAGCGTTTTGTTGTGGGCCAGAACCAGCGTGGGCCGGTTGCATTTTGCAATAACATTTGCCATGGTAAAGGTCTTGCCGCTGCCGGTAACACCCAGCAGGGTCTGGCAACGGTCGCCCCGCTCCACGCCTTTCACCAGTGTTTCAATGGCCTGCGGCTGGTCGCCGGTGGGCTGGTAAGAGGATACCAGTTCAAATTTTTCGTCTGCCATCTTCCCTCTCCTCTCCGGCCCTCGCGCAAAGAACCACAATCAGTTGTATTTTACGGTTTGATTATAGCACACCAGTTTTATAATGTAAACACTTTTTTGTTGTTTCACGGATCAAGGCCAGAAAAGCGTACCTGTTTTAAAGTCATAGATCGGCAGGCGGTTTGCGTCCCGCATGGAGAAATACTCCGTATCGGTCAGGATGAAGTGATCCAGCAGATGGATGTTCACAAGGCCCAATGCCCGGGCAATATTGCCAGTGGCTTCCAGATCCTCCATGGAGGGCAGGCCGCACCGTTGGGGTGGTTGTGGCTGAGCACCACCGTGTCGGTGCCGCCCTTGATGGCCGCAGATACCACATCCTTGATGTCCAGACTTACCCGGTCGGTGGTGCCTTCCCGCAGCCAGACCGCCGCGCGCACCCGCTTACGGCTGTCCAGACTGACCAGCATTGCACGCTCGTAATCCGACCACGCAAACTTCGCCATCAGATAGCTGCCCATCTGCTCGGAGTTCTGATGCAGCGGGTGGTGCTGGTACGGCTGCGGCCATAGTAGCGGCTGATCTCCGGCAGCAGATGCAACATCCGGGCTGTGGCCGGGCCTACGCCCTCCACAGTGCACAGCTCTTCCTCGCTGGCTTCCAGCACAGCGGCAAAATCGCCAAAGCGGTCGATCAGGTCGTGAGCGATGCCGTTGGTGTCCTTCTGGGCGTTGGTGAGGTACAGCACATATTCCAGCGCTTCGTGCTCGGCCAGACTGTCCAGACCGTAGTTCTGCACCCGTTCGCGCATCCGCTGGCGGTGTCCCTGATGCCGTTTGTGTTCTGCCATTGCGGTACTCTCCTTCTGATTCATTCCTTATAATAGTACCCATTTTGCGCCCGGAACTCAAGGCTTTGCGGTAAAATAGTTTTGATCCGGGGCGTTTCCGCGTTGACTTGCAGCCAAGGCTGTATTACTATAAAGGTATCTCTTGAAAATTGAGGAACATTTATGAAACAATATACCGCAACCGCCAACGACGACGGCGTTCGTCTTTCCCGCTTTGTGCAGAGCGTGACCCGCGATTTTCCCACCAGCCTTTTGTACAAAAGCTTCCGCAATAAGCGCGTGAAGGTAAACGGAAAAAAGGCCGTGCCGGAGTACCGCATTCAGGCAGGCGACCTGATCGAGCTGTACATCAACGACGAGTTTTTCCCGCCGGAAGGCGCAAAAACCGTGCAGAAGGCCGCGCCGAAAAAAAAAGCAGAATCAGCCCAAGGTCAATGTCATTTATGAGGACGAAAACATTGCTGTGCTGTACAAACCCACCCACCTTTTGTGCCATAGCGACCGCACCGGCGATGCAAACCTTGTGGACGCTTTTACCCAGTATCTGGCCGAAAAAGGCGAGTACGACCCCCACGGCGAGAACCGGTTCAAGCCCGGCATTTGCAACCGGCTGGACCGCGGCACCGAGGGCCTTGTGATCGCCGCCAAGAGCTACACCGCCCTGCGGGACATGAACGAGATCATCCGCACTGACCTACTCAAAAAGGAGTACTACACCATCACGGTGGGTATCCCGCAGTCCGGGCGGTTCACCGCATGGTGGGAGCACGACGAGAAGAACAACAAGGTGAGCATCCATGCACACCAGTCGCAGGACGAGCGCCGCAAGCAGATCATTACGGACGTGGACGTACTGCGCACCGCCGGGCCGTTCGCCCTGTGCAAGATCGGCCTTGTCACCGGCCGCACCCACCAGATCCGTGCACATCTGGCCTATCTGGGCCGTCCGGTTCTGGGCGACATCAAGTACGGCAACCGCAAGATGAACGAGCGCACCGGCACCAAAACGCAGGCCCTGTGCGCTGTGCGGGTCACTTTCCTTGATATTCCCGAGGAAAACACCCTGCATTATCTCTCCGGCAAGGTCGTCAAGCTGAAGGACCCGCAGATCATAAAGCAGTTCGATGCGCTGGATAAGAGCAAGAACAGCGAGGAAAACCACCCTGCATAAAGTGGAACAAAAAAGCGGCTGCTGTACTTTACCGTACAGCAGCCGTTTTTCTCTTTGTTCTTTACTTTTTGTCGGAGTCCTGCTCCGCCTTTTTCTGCGATTCCTGTTCACGGCGCAGCTCTTTGATGCGCTTTTTCTCGCTCTGGACATGGGGCCATGGCCAGCTGAAGCCCTCGTTCTCACGGCACCATTTGACCAGCGGATAGAAGGCGAAAGCCAGACCGAAGAGGTACAGCAGAGCGTACAGCAGGGCATCCAGCGTGATGAGTGCATCCAGTGCACCGATCACCGCCACCACGCAGCCTGCCTTCAAAAAGAACAGGCCGTTCTGGCGGCAGTATTCCTCAAAGTGCTCCGCTTTGACGGCACGGCGGCCCTGATCTCCCCAGACACGGGGATTTTTCATGACCGAATAGCCGTAGAATACCATCATCAGGCCAAGGGTGAGCTGAAAGCCAAAAAACATTTATGATACCTCTTAATCTTCAAACAGCGGCTTCATCAGGGGCAGGAAATCCAGCGTTGCAAAGTAATCGCGCGGAGTCTCGGCACGGCGGATCAGACGGTGGGTGCCATCCTCGCACAGCAGCACTTCGGCGCTGCGCAGCTTGCCGTTGTAGTTGTAGCCCATGGCAGAGCCGTGTGCACCGGTGTCGTGGATATAAACGATGTCGCCAATGTCGATCTTGGGCAGCATCCGGTCAATGGCAAACTTGTCGTTGTTCTCGCACAGACCGCCCACCACATCGTACATATGGTCGCAAGGCTCATTTTCCTTGCCCAGCACGGTGATGTGGTGGTAAGCGCCGTACATGGCCGGGCGCATCAGGTTGGCTGCGCAGGCATCCAGACCGATGTATTCCTTATAGATGTGCTTTTCATGGATGGCAGTTGCCACCAGTGCGCCGTAGGGGCCGGTGGTAAAGCGGCCCATCTCAGTAAAGATGGCCACATCGCCCATGCCTGCGGGCACCAGAATTTCCTCAAACTTCTTGCGCACACCCTCGCCGATGGCCATGATATCGTTCTCGGTCTGCTCCGGGCGGTACGGGATGCCCACACCGCCGGACAGGTTGATATAACCGATGTGCACACCGGTGGCCTTCTGCACCCGGACAGCCAGCTGGAACAGGATACCTGCCAGCTCCGGGTAATACTCATCGGAAATGGTATTGGAAGCAAGGAAAGCGTGGATGCCGAAGTTCTGGCACCTTGGCGGCCAGCTTCTTGTAGCTTTCGATCATCTGCTCCTCGGTCATGCCGTACTTGGCATCGCCGGGCTTGTCCATGACCTGAAAGCCCTCTTCGCTCTCGCCCAGACTGAAGGTGCCGCCCGGGTTATAGCGGCAGAAGATGTTCTCCGGCACACCGGCGACACGCTCCAGAAATTCCACCATGGTGGCATCGTCCAGATTGATGTAGGAGCCCAGCTCGTAGGCCTTCTTCATATCCTCCACGGGAGTCTGGTTGGAGGAGAACATGATTTCGCTGCCGGAGAAACCGCACACCTCGCTGAGCATCAGCTCAGTCAGGGACGAGCAGTCCACGCCGCAGCCCTCCTCCTTGAGGATCTGCAGGATGACAGGGTTTGGCAGAGCCTTGACGGCAAAATACTCCTTGAAGCCTTTGTTCCAGCTGAATGCCTTGTTGATGCGGCGGGCATTTTCACGGATGCCCTTCTCATCGTAGACATGGAACGGCGTGGGCACATCCTGAATGATCTCCTGTGCCATCGCCTCGGTCAGAAACGGTTTCTTTTCCATAGTAACATCCCTCTCATTTTATATGCACGCGGCCGATCGCCGCAGTGACATCAGTAGAAACTCCTTTCGTCATCGCTGATGCGATGCCACCCATTCCCCTTTTTGTCGCTGGCGCGACATCTGTTTTTCTCTTTGTTACCTGTGGTGACATTTCTCCCCGGCGCGGGGAGAATCTGTCCCGGCCGGGGGAAGTCTTTCTCAAAGAGGGAGGCTTTGCCGCACGGACAGGCTCCCTCTTTGAGGGGGCTGTCTGCGCAGCAGACTGGGGGAGTTTACAGCTTCAGATTCTGGCGGGTGGGGGTGAAGGTCGGGATCATCTTTGCCAGCTGCTGCACCACACCCTCGTCGTTGTGCTCTGCCGCAGCGGCAAGCTCCTGCAGCTGCCCGTAGAACTCGGCCAGATCGATGCTGCGCGGCGAAGCCACAAAAATTTTATTGTGCTGGGTGCGGCGCATCTTATCCTGCTCCTCGTCCATCATCAGCTCTTCGTAGAGCTTCTCGCCCGGGCGCAGACCCACGATCTTGATCTCCATATTCACGCCCGGCTCATAGCCGTAAAAACGGATGAGCTGCTTGGCAAGATCCATGATCTTGACCGGCTCGCCCATGTCCAGCACATAGATATTGCCGCTCTCGGCCAGTGCACCGGCCTGCAGCACCAGCTGGGCCGCTTCCGGAATGGTCATAAAGTAGCGCTCAATGTTGGGATCCGTCAGGGTGACAGGCCCGCCTTTTTTGATCTGAGCCTCAAACAGCGGAATGACGCTGCCGTGGCTGCCCAGCACATTGCCAAAACGCACAGCCACACACTTCATATCCGTGTTGCCCGCAAAGGTCTGGATGAGCATTTCGCAGATGCGCTTGGTACAGCCCATCACACTGGTGGGGTTCACAGCCTTATCGGTGGAAAGCTGCACGAACCGCTCCACGTCGTGTTCGCTGGCGCTCACCAGCAGATTTTTGGTGCCCAGAACATTGTTCTTGACCGCTTCTGCAGGGCTGACCTCCATCAGCGGCACATGCTTGTGTGCTGCCGCATGGAACACCACCGTGGGATGATAGGTTTCAAAAACCTCATCCAGACGCTTTTTATCGCGGATGGAGCCAATGAGCACCGTTACCGGGATATCCCGGCCGTACTTCTGCTGCAGCTCCATCAAAAGCTCATAGGCGCAGTTCTCGTAGATATCAAAATAAGCAGCTTGCCGGGCTTGAAGCGCATCACCTGACGGCACAGTTCGCTGCCGATGGAGCCGCCGCGCCCGTGACCAGAACGGTCTTGCCGGTGAGGTAGCCGGAGATCTGATCGGTATCCAGCGTCACTTCCTCGCGGGAAAGGAAGTCCGCCGGGTTCAACTCGCGGAAGGCTCCCTGCTGCGGTGTACCGCTGCCCACCAGCTGCGGGTCACTGAGCACCTGCACCGCACAATGGGTGCTGACGCACAGATCGATGACATGGTTCAGCTTGCTGCCCTTCAGGGTAGGAATGGCGATGATGATGCTGTGGATGCCGTAGCGCTTGCACAGGTCCGGGATATCCTCCAGCGTGCCCTTCACCGGCACCCCGTGGATGGTCTGGTTGAGTTTTGTGGGATCATCGTCCACCGCCACCACCGCGTGACCATATTCCTTATTGGATTTGCACACGTTGATGGCCCATGCACCGGCTTCGCCTGCACCTACGATCATCACCGGGCGGTTGGGGTCCTTGCTGGCAGCGCCGCGCAGCTTTTCGCCCAGCGGGTGGTTCAGGAACAGCCGCCATGCCAGACGGCTGCCGCCCACCAGCAGGAAGATGAGCACCGCTGCCATGCAGTTGGCAGAGTTGAACAGCACACCGTGGATGCACAGACGGTTGACACAGTAGACGACAACGGTAGGCACAGCCACCGTTCCCGCCAGACGCATCAGGTCGCGTTCACCGGCATACTTCCACAGTACGGAGTACAGCCCGCTGAACAGAAAGCTGGCAATGTACACCGCCACGATCCATGGCAGATTTTCGTACAGAAGCTCACGGTTATGCGGCCACCAGGCAGCTTCCACTGCTCCGTCTGCCCGCAGCAGAAGCGCAAAATAAAAGCTGAATGCAACAATGGCTGCATCCAGCAGCACAAGCAGCGCCCGGCGCGCAAGCACCTGCGGCGTGTTCTTTTTATCTTTCACAAAAAAGTCCTCTTTTTGCACACGGCGTAAAACGCCGCTGTTTTTGCCGGAAGGAGCTTCCGGCGTTCCGTCCTGCCCGGCACACCGGACAGCCCTATCTTTATATTATACTCAGAACACTGCAGAATGTCCAGAAAATTTGAATCCGCTGCCAAACTCTCTCTATTTTTTCGGTCTGCCGGGCCGGTGCGCAGCCCAGAGCGCGGCTGCTTCCTCTCCAAGGCCCAGCGGCCATGCCGCCAGCAGGAACACTCCTGTGGTAGCGCAGCCGCCTATGCCCAACGCGGCCAGCTGCAAAGGCAGCCGAGCCGCAAACCCATCCGCAAGCAGCTTCCGCAACGCCATGCCAGCCGCCGCGGCCAGCACAGCTGCCAGTGCCGGTGCACCCAGCCAGCGGCGGAATGCATGCTGCGTGCCGCTGGAAAACAGCAGATGCCCGGTGTTGGCCGCACAGGTGTACAGGCTGGAAAGCAGGATCACTGCCAAAAAGCCCTTCATGCCAAAGCGCGGCAGCAGCGCCACCACCCCGCCAATGCGCAGGATGGAATCCCACACGCTGTAGCGGAAGGCCGCCTTCTGCTCCCCTACCCCTTTCATGGCACCGTCCACCATGCTTTCCAGATACATCAGCGGCATGGCAGGAGCCAGCGTTTCCAGATAAAACCCGGCATCCGCACTTTGGTACAAAAGCTGTGCCAGCGGCCGTCCCCACACCCAGAACAGCACCCCTGCCAGCGCGGAAAAATAGCCGGTGAGCCGCAACATCCGGTCCAGAAGTGTTTTGAGCCGTTCGGTCTGGCCCAGAATGTGGGCCTGCGTGATCTCCGGCATCAGCAGCACCGAAAGACTGCCCAGCAGGCCAAATGGGAACGTAAGCAGCGGCAGAGCCATGCCTTTCAGTTCTCCGTACTGCTCCAGCGCGACGGTGCGCCCGCCCGCGTTGATCAGATAGACCGCAAGGCAGGCGGGCACCAGCATATTCTCCGCCGTGTGCAGGGCGCTTGCCAGCACCCGCCCGCCCTCCACCGGCCACAGGATCTCCCACAGACGGCGGGCAGGGTCTGCCGGGCGGACGGCTTTTTGCCCCGCAAAGGCACTGCGGGCATCCCGCCGGTAAAAGGCCAGCATGCACAGCGCCGACACCGCTTCGCTGACGGCGGTAGCTCCCAGCACCAGCATACAGCGCACGCCCACCGCAAGGCCCTCGGTGCGGGTAAGCGCCAGTGCCACCAGCGCGATGCGCACCGTCTGCTCCGTAAGCTGGCTGAACACATTGGGAGCCACATGCCGCCGGGCGATGAAAAAACCGCGCAGCACCGCAGACACTGCCATCCACGGCATTCCCAGCGCTGAAACGCGCAAAGCACCGACGGCGCGGACATCGCCAAGCCACAACCGGGCCGCAAGATTCGCTGTCGCCAGCTGCAGTGCAGCGGCAAACAGCCCCAGCACAAGTCCTGCCGCCAGCAGACGCCGCAGCATGCCGCGGGCTGCACCACGGGCGGAAGCCGGGCCGCTCGAGTTCCTCGGCCCATGAGCCGGGTAGCCGCCACCGAAACGCCCGCCGTTGCCAACGTGACGAACAGTGAATACACCGCCAGCACCAGCTGGTAAAGGCCCATCCCCTCGCCGCCCAGCTCGTTTGCCAGCCAGATGCGCAGGCCCATGCCGGCCAGCCGCAGCACCACGTCTGAACCGGTGAGCAGCGCCGCATTTTTCAAATAGCTCTGCCGCATGGCGCACCTCCTGCCGGAATGTTCCGGTTCCAGCATATGAAGCGGAGGAACAGGATATGCAAAAGCAGAGCGGCGCGGCGGGTTGTTTCCTGAGCGCTTTTATGGTATAGTAAAGGGGCGGCCTTTGCAGCCGTATTCTGTTTAAGGAGGAAGCACACGGCCAATGCCTCTGAGCCAGCCGTGCGCAAAAAGAGAATGAGCGAAGAATGTACCCATGACTGCTCCAGCTGTGGAGCAGCATGTTCTTCCCGCGATGCAGCGCCCAAACACGATGCCCCCAACCCCAACAGCAGCGTCAAAAAGGTCATCGGCGTTGTGTCCGGCAAGGGCGGCGTTGGCAAGAGCATGACCAGCGCCCTGCTGGCCTGCGCCATGGCACGCCGTGGCTACCACTGCGGCATTCTGGATGCCGACATCACCGGCCCGTCCATTCCCAAGCTGTTCGGCATCCATGGCCGTGCCATGGCCGACGACAAGGGCTGCTGGCCCATCCAGAGCCGCATGGGCATCGATGTCATGAGCATCAACCTGCTGGTGGAAAATGAGGAAGACCCCGTTGTGTGGCGCGGCCCGGTCATTGCCGGTGCTGTCAAACAGTTCTGGACCGATGTGGTCTGGAAGGATGTGGACTTCCTGTTCGTGGACATGCCTCCGGGAACCGGTGATGTGCCCCTGACCGTGTTCCAGAGCCTGCCGGTGGACGGCATTGTTGTGGTGGCAAGCCCGCAGGAGCTGGTGAGCATGATCGTGGCCAAGGCCGTGAACATGGCTGAGATGATGAAGGTGCCCATGCTGGGCATTGTGGAGAACATGAGCTACATCGTCTGCCCCGACTGCGGCAAGCACATCAATGTGTTCGGCGAGAGCCATGTGGATGAGGTGGCTGCAAAGCACGGCCTGCCCGTGCTGGCAAAGTGCCCCATCGATCCCCAGCTGGCTGCGCTTTCCGATGCCGGCATGATCGAAACCTACGGCGGCGAGTATCTGGAAGGTGCCGCAGACGCCTGCGAAAAGCTGCTGAAGAAGTAAAAATCGTTTCTCTGCCCTGTGCCGTTTGCGTGGTGCAGGGCTTTTTGGTTGCAGAAAATATGGCTTTCTGCGCCTGCGGAATGCAGCAAAATGGAGAAAAGACGTTCTTTTCCGTATTTCTTTTGTTCTGCCATCGCTTTAAAAAACAAGGTTCTGTGCCGTTTTTTCTTTTATTTTTCGTTTTGTGAAGCGGTCTCAACTTTTCATCTGTTTTTTTGAAGCATTTTCTGCTTTCTCGCTATTGTCAAACCCACAGAAATGCTTTATAATAATAAAGCGGTCTGCAGCCATAAGCAGGCCGGTGTGTAAGAACGGAAATCCGGGATCGTCCTACAGCGTTTTAGCAGCGCGTCCGCTGTGCGGCGGGCCGGGCGGTTTCGTCTTTTTCAAATTTTATAGAGTAATTGGGAAAACGGAGTATTCTACTATGCTGACAAATGAATACCTGAAGCGCGTTTACGAAGGTCTGGAAAAGCGCAATGCCAACGAGCCTGAGTTCCTGCAGGCTGTGCGCGAGGTTCTGGAGAGCATCCAGCCCGTTGTTGAGAAGCACCCCGAGTACGAGAAGGCCGCTCTGATCGAGCGTCTGGTCGAGCCGGAGCGCATCATCACCTTCCGTGTGCCTGGGTTGACGATCAGGGCAAGGTTCAGGTGAACCGCGGCTACCGTGTGCAGTTCAACAGCGCCATCGGCCCCTACAAGGGCGGCCTGCGCTTCCATCCCTCTGTCAATCAGGGCATCCTGAAGTTCCTCGGCTTTGAGCAGACCTTCAAGAACAGCCTGACCACCCTGCCCATGGGCGGCGGCAAGGGCGGCTCTGACTTCGACCCCCACGGCAAGAGCGACATGGAAGTGATGCGCTTCTGCCAGAGCTTCATGACCGAGCTGTACCGCCACATCGGCCAGTTCGTGGACTGCCCCGCCGGTGATATCGGTGTCGGCGGCCGTGAGGTCGGCTATATGTTCGGCCAGTACAAGCGCCTGACCAACAGCTTCCAGGGCGGTATGCTCACCGGCAAGGGTCTGACCTTCGGCGGTTCTCTGGCCCGTACCGAGGCTACCGGCTACGGCCTGTGCTACTTCACCGCTGAAGCTCTGAAGTGCATGCGCAACGACAGCCTCCAGGGCAAGACCGTGGTCATCTCCGGTTCCGGCAACGTGGCGATCTACGCCTGCGAGAAAGCTACCCAGCTGGGTGCCAAGGTCGTTACCATGTCCGACTCCAACGGCTACGTCTACGATCCCAACGGCATTGATCTGGCCTACGTCAAGGATCTGAAGGAAGTCCGCCGCGGCCGTATCAAGGAGTACGCCGAGACCCACGAGGGTGTAACCTATGTTGCAGATTGCACCAAGGTCTGGACTGTCCCCTGCGACATCGCCCTGCCCTGCGCAACCCAGAACGAGATCAACAAGGAGTCCGCTGAGGCTCTGGTGAAGGGCGGCTGCACCGTGGTCTGCGAGGGTGCCAACATGCCCAGCACCCCGGAGGCCATCGAGGTCTACCTGTCCAACGGCATCCTGTACGGACCTGCAAAGGCTTCCAACGCAGGCGGCGTGGCCACCTCCGGTCTGGAGATGAGCCAGAACTCCGAGCGCCTGAGCTGGAGCTTTGAGGAAGTGGATGCAAAGCTGAAGGGCATTATGGAGGGCATCTTCCATGCTTCCTACGATGCATCTGTGGCTGCCGGTTCCGAGGGCAACCTGATGGTCGGTGCAAACTGCGCCGGCTTCCTGAAGGTTGCAACCGCCATGATGGCACAGGGCATCACCTACTAAGTCATACCGCGTCGTCTAAGAGCCGCGCCCGCAGGGGTGCGGCTCTTTTTTGGTATAACCCCGCCCCGCTCTGCCCACACTGGCAGTATCTTATGGCAGAAAGGGAGTTTTGTATGGACGAGCAGATGTTTTGTTTTCAGTGTGAGCAGGCGGCGGGCTGCACCGCCTGCACCGGCGCAGCGGGGGTGTGCGGCAAGTCGGCCGAGACAGCCGCCGCACAGGACCGGCTCACCGGGGCGCTCATCGCGTTTGCCGGGCAGCTCATCGCGGCGGGGCGCGGCCCGACCCCGGAACAGGCCCGGCTGCTGATGCAGGGGCTGTTCACCACCATTACCAACGTGAACTTTGACCCCGCCGCCGTGGACGCGCTGACCCGCCGGGTGCACGACGCCAGCCCCGGCACCGGCCCGGACTACGACATGCAGGCCCTCTGGCGGGAACCGGACGCCGACCGGCGCAGCCTGAAATGCTTTGTGCTGTTCAGCCTGCGGGGCATGGCCGCCTACAACTACCACGCCCGGGTGCTGGGCCGCATCGACCCGGAGCTGGACCGGTTCTTCTGTACCGCCCTGCAGGCCGTGGGCGACCCCGGCCAGACCACCGACGCCCTGTGGCAGCTGGTGCAGGCCACAGGAGAAGCCAGCTACCGCTGCATGGAGCTGCTGGACGCGGCCAACACCGGCGCGTTTGGCGATCCGGAACCGGTGCAGGTGCCCCTGACCATTGAAAAGGGGCCGTTCATCGTGATTTCCGGCCACGACCTCTACGACGCACAGCAGCTGCTGGAACAGACCGCAGGCCGGGGCGTCAACGTCTACACCCACTCGGAGATGCTGCCCGCCCACGGCTACCCGGAGCTGAAGCGCCGCTACCCCCACCTCAAGGGCAACTTTGGCACCGCATGGCAGAACCAGCAGCGGGAGTTCGAGGACATCCCCGCGCCCATCCTGTTCACCACCAACTGCATCATGCCCCTGCGCGCCAGCTACGCCGACCGGGTGTTCACCACCTCGGTGGTGGCTTACCCCGGCGTGCCCCACATCGACGAAGGGCGCGACTTTTCCCCGGTGATCGAAAAGGCGCTGGAGCTGGGCGGCTACGCGCAGGACACCCTGCTGCCCGGCCTGAACGGCGGCTCCACGGTGACCACCGGTTTTGCCCGCACCGCCGTGCTGCAGCACGCGGACGAGATCGTGCAGGCGGTGCGGGACGGTAAGCTGCGGCACTTCTTTCTGGTGGGCGGCTGCGACGGTACCCGGCCCAGCCGCCGCTACTACACCGAGTTTGCCCGCCTTACCCCGCCCGACACCATCCTGCTGACCCTGGCCTGCGGCAAGTTCCGCCTGAACGACCTGCCCCTTGGCACCGTGCCGGGCACCGGCCTGCCCCGCATCCTAGACGTGGGCCAGTGCAACGACGCCTACAGCGCCATCCGCATCGCATTGGCGCTGGCCGACGCCTTTGGCTGCGGCGTCAACGACCTGCCCCTCTCGCTGGTGTTGTGCTGGTTTGAGCAGAAGGCCGTGTGCATCCTCATCGCGCTGCTGGCGCTGGGCATCCGGAACATCCGGCTGGGGCCTACCCTGCCCCCGTTCCTCTCGCCGGGGGTGGTGCGCACCCTGCAGGAACGGTACGGCCTCAAGCCCATTGCCACCCCGGAAGCCGACCTGCGGGCCATTCTGGGCAGACATTGAGCCTGCACTGTTCTCACTATAGCTACAACTGACCGCCGTACGCGGCGTTTCGCACAAGAAGCAGTGGAAAGCTGTTGTTATATTTGGTGCAGCTGTCACTTGAAGATTCTTCACGGCTCGCTATAATAATAAGTACCGGAACAAAGGCGTTCCGCAAGGGTAAAGTCTGCCCTTGCGGGGCGCTTTTCTTTTTTGTCAGAATGCGGAGGGTGCCGCACCGGTGAGGATTTTAGATAAGGATGGGAAAGTCTATGGAAAACTTTACAGAGCAGAAAAACACCCTTGGTCTGTACGATCCACAGTTTGAGCACGATGCCTGCGGCATTGGCGCTGTGGTGGATATCAAGGGCCGCAAAAGCCACCAGACCGTGGACGATGCACTGGCCATTGTGGAACGGCTGGAGCACCGTGCCGGCAAGGATGCCGAGGGCAAGACCGGCGACGGTGTGGGCATTTTGCTGCAGATCAGCCACAAGTTCTTCTCCAAGGTGGCCGAAGAACTGAACATCAGCCTTGGCAACGAGCGCGAGTACGGTGTGGGCATGTTCTTCTTCCCCCAGAGCGAGCACCTGCGTGCGCAGGCCATGAAGCTGTTCGAGGTGGTCACCCGCAAGGAAGGCCTCGAATTTCTGGCATGGCGCAAGGTTCCCGTGAACCCGGATGCCGTGGGCCAGAAAGCCCGCGACTGTATGCCTGCTATCTGGCAGTGCTTCATCAAAAAGCCCGCCAAGGTGAGCAAGGGCATCGATTTTGACCGCAAGCTGTACATTGTGCGCCGCGTGTTCGAGCAGGCCAGCAACGGCACCTATGTGCCCAGCCTGTCCAGCCGCACCATCGTGTACAAGGGCATGTTCCTTGTGCACGACCTGCGCCTGTTCTATACCGACCTGCAGGACGAGGATTATGAATCCGCTATCGGCATGGTGCACAGCCGCTTCTCCACCAACACCAACCCCAGCTGGATGCGCGCACACCCCAACCGCTTCATCCTGCACAACGGCGAGATCAACACCATCAAGGGCAACACGGATGCCATGCTGGCCCGTGAAGAGAGCATCTCCAGCTCCATCATGCAGGACGACATGAACAAGATCCTGCCCATCATCAACACTTCCGGCTCCGATTCCGCCATGCTGGATAACGCGCTGGAATTCATGGTGATGAACGGCATGGATCTGCCGCTGGCCGTGATGATCACCATTCCCGAGCCGTGGGAGAACAACAAGAACATCAGCCAGAAAAAGCGCGATTTCTACCAGTATTATGCCACCATGCTGGAGCCTTGGGATGGCCCCGCTGCCATCCTCTTCTCGGACGGCGACGTGATGGGCGCTGTGCTGGACCGCAACGGTCTGCGCCCCAGCCGCTATTACATCACCAGGACGGCCGCATGATCCTGTCCTCCGAGGTGGGTGTGTTGGAATGCGAGCCGGATAATATTTTGGTCAAGGATCGTCTGCGCCCGGCAAAATGCTGCTGGTGGACACCGTGAAGGGCGAAGTGGTGGACGACGAAAAGCGTCAAGGAGTTCTACGCCAGCCGTGAGCCTTACGGCGAGTGGATCGACCGCAACCTTGTGGAGCTGGCCAGACTGAAAATTCCCAACGTGAAGGTGGAAAGCTACACCGGCGATCAGCTCACCCGCCTGCAGAAGGTGTTCGGCTACAAGTATGAGGATGTGAACACCATGATCCTCTCCATGGCACGGGCAGGCGCAGAGCCTTCCGGCGCTATGGGCACCGACACCCCGCTTGCTGTGCTGAGCAACCAGCATCCGCCGCTGTTCAATTACTTCAAGCAGCGCTTTGCGCAGGTCACCAACCCGCCCATCGATGCCATCCGCGAAAAGGTGGTCACTTCCACCAGCGTGTATATTGGCGCACACGGCAACCTGCTGGAAGACAAGCCCGAGAACTGCAAGGTGCTCAAGGTGCACAACCCCATCCTGACCAGCACCGACCTGCTCAAGATCCGGTACATGAACGTGCCGGGCTTCAAGGTGGCCACGGTGTCCATCAACTACTACAAGAACACCAGCCTGGAAAAGGCCATCGACCGGGTATTTCTGGAGGTAGACCGCGCCTATAAGGAGGGTGCAAACATCATCATCCTGTCTGACCGGGATGTGGACGAATACCATGTGACCATCCCCAGCCTGCTGGCGGTGTCGGCAGTGTCCCAGTACCTCATCCGCACCAAAAAGAGCACCGCACTGGCGCTGATTCTGGAAAGCGCCGAGCCCCGGGAGGTGCACCACTTTGCCACCCTGCTGGGCTACGGTGCCTGCGCCATCAACCCCTATCTGGCACACGAGACCATCGGGCAGCTGATCGACGAGGGTCTGCTGGACAAGGACTATTACGCCGCTGTGCAGGACTACGACAACGCCATCCTCAACGGCATCGTGAAGATCGCCTCCAAGATGGGCATTTCCACCATCCAGAGCTACCAGAGCAGCCAGATCTTTGAGGCTGTTGGCATCTCGAAGGAGGTCATCGACAAATACTTCACCGGCACGGTGAGCCGTGTGGGCGGCATCAGCATGGCAGACATTCAGGCCGATGTGGAGGCGCTGCATAACGCTGCCTTTGACCCGCTGGGGCTGGATATCAACATGGAGCTGGCCGACAGCGGTGCCCACAAGTTCCGAAGCGGCAAGGAAGAGCACCTGTTCAACCCCCAGACCATCCATCTGTTCCAGAAAGCCTGCCGCACCGGCGATTACGACACCTTCAAGCAGTTCACCCAGACGGTGGACAACATGGGTGCCGAGGGTGTGTTTCGTCCAGATCTGCCAGTCTGGGACTGCTCAGCAAGCTTTGCGCGTATAACATCCTTGTTTTCCTGAGACATAGTCACATTATCCATAGTTTTAGTGTACAAGTCTGTAAATTTGCTGTCATCAGAATCATCAGACGTGTTATATGTATTTGAGTTTTGGAAATCATCAATATTGCTGATCTTGTCTTTGTTTGTCATATGTTATTCCTCCTTCAATATTTCTTTTAATTCTTTTCGTCCCCGGGATACTCTCATTGAAACTGCAGATGGTGACAGGTGAAGTATCTTTGCAATTTCTCCAAATGTATATCCCTCATAGTAGTGCAGATAAAGAACAGTGCGGTATGAGTCAGGGAGTTTCCCCAGAGCCTCGTACATGGATTGCTCTTCAATATTGAATCCGCTGACGATAGAGTCGCTGCTCAGTTCCTCGTAGCTGCTGCTTAGACGGTTCGCTGCGGATTTTAGATGATTCCTGCACATATTTGCCGTCATCGTGAGCAGATATGATTTTTCTTTGCCCTTTGATATATGTGGGCTTTTTTCTATAAGTTTTGTATATACATTCTGAACAATGTCCTCAGAGTCCGCTGTGTTGCCTAAAAAGCTCATAGCGAGACGGAATACGTTGTTCGAGTATGTATCATATAACTCCAGCAGCTGCTGCTGTTTCAAGATTTATCACCTCCGTAGTTTGTTTATATGAGAATACGTGAGAAATGAATTTCTGCAATTCTCTCATTTGAGATCTCATATATAAAACAATCCAGAACATCAAAATAGCACACAGGTTTGGAAAAATCCACAAACATTTATAATCATCTGAAAACATGTCGTAAATATTACGAGACAAATATATACATAGCTATAATAAGAAACAGTGAAGCAGAAAAAAGTTTATCAGACATGCATCGCCTGCCATTTGCATGGCTGGTGTTCAAAAACAAGGAGGCATGAAAATGAAATTTGAAAATTGTAAAGAGTATTGCAGCTTAAAAAATAATAAGGAAAATATCAGGAAGCTCATGAAGGAATTTGACTGTGAGGCAAGTGGAAAAAGTAATTTGATCAGACCGCTGGTGACTGATGAGAATGGCAGATTTGATGAGAAAAAAGCGGAGAAGCTGATAACAGAGCTCGTGGAAGACATGGACCGATATGGATATAGGTACAAGATGTGGTTGGGGCACATAACAGCGGAAAATGCACTCCCGGAACAGAAGAGCTTTTGCAGATATGTGAGAATGTATCTGTATCTTGCGATAAAAATGTCTTTATTGGATTTTTCCCAATACGGATTCCTGATGGATAACATTCCAAATGGTTCATTTGATAATCTGCTCTCAGGCTGTATTGATTTTGAATCAAATAATGATAAGGATACGCTGCTTTTTGAGTATATTGTGGATGGCTGGATAGGTGATGCAGGTATTATATCATGGTGTGTTTTTGCATTTGACTACTCGCATCCTGACAATAAGCCTGACTGGATGTCCGATAAGGTTTATAAAAGGATGCAGGAGATTGAAGAAGAAATGCTTGAAGACTTGGATTCGAATGATATGGAAGAACTGAATGACATGGAGGACATGGAGGACATGGAGGACTTGGGTGATATGGATGACTTCGATATTGATGATATTGATATTGTGGAGCCGATATATGATAATCTGGATGCTGACGAGTTTGTGGATGAGGGATTTTTACAGGATGGTCATGATGCGGATGAAAGTAAAACCATCGTCTCTGTGTGTGATCAGATGGAAGATTCGGATAAGGTTTGCAGTTGTTTTGCCAGTTTTTTGGATATGATATATTCCGATGAGGTGCCGTATAGTTATCTGTCACAGATGAGAAAAGCTGTGGAGGGAATGCTTGACACGTACATGTGGGATCATGGGCTGTCGATATACAGCAGTATGGATAGTCTAAAAAGATCGAAGCTTTATCTGGAAAAAGCAGCCGAGAAGACTGCGTATCTCAATGCACAGAGAAAAAACCGGCTATGATAACTATATGATGTTATTGAAACATTAAGTGAATATATATTATACTTTACATGATGTAGGAGAAAGGAGTCTGCCATGTCGGTTATAAATTTAAGAGAGTACATGAAAAGAGTATATACTGAATTAGAAAATTACATAGAAGGACTTTCCGAAGAGGAGAGAGTCAGATTTGTTACAGAGTTCCATGATATGTTCGATTCGGGAACTGCGGATTATGATGATGAGCATATAACCGCATTATATGTTATGAAGTATGCAAGAGCATATGGATTCCAGTTTTCAAGAGCCTACGCAGATATATTTGCAGATATGAATAACCCTGAAAGTATAAAGGCGGTAAGCATAGGCTGTGGCACAGGCATTGACTATTGGGGAATGTCCTATGCGGCGAGAGTGCTGGGCGAAGCCCCGGAAAGTAAGCTTGATTACACCGGAATTGACCCGGTATGCTGGCCGTACAGGATCACGGAAGCGGCTGACATGCCGGAGCAGGACATGGTGAGATACAATGAGATTGCATCTGGTATACATGATGCAAAAGGATCAGGTCATCCAGATTTGTTTCATGAGCCGGCGGATGAAATAAAATCATGCACGGACTTTAATGAGTATCTGGGTTATATGGAAAACAGACCAGGAGAACCTCTAAGCGATATTTATTTCTTCCCTCATTCCACGAAGGAGGTATGTATTCACACTGTGCCCAATGAGGTGGAGGACAGGTCGCTATACAATACATATCAGGCTATGTCAAGATTTGCCCACATAATACACTCAAGGATAAAGGACAAGCCGGTATACGTTGCATTCACATACAGACAGGTCCCAACTGACGATGGAGTGTGCAGAGAGCAGAATGAATCATATGATATCCGCTATGGAACATACCTTAGAACCTGTCTCATTGAGAGAGGAATGAACGTGGAGCTGCTGCAGCCAATGCACTGTGAGCAGAGGTATGGACACGATCTGGAAATCTGTGAGAGCCCGGAGAGTAACAGAGGCTGTTATTTTACATATGACGAGTTTCATAGTTATGTGGGGGCACCGGATACCCCGGACAAGATATGGCTTTTTGGACGTGACGATGATGACTCATTTGACAGTATATTTTATGGCAGTAAAAAGATATGCGACAGAGACAGATGGAACGAGCTTACAAATGTCAGTGATAAGATACACAATTATCCGATGGACAGCACAAATGGAATATGCTATCAGGTTTTTAAGATAACAAGAGGGAATGCTGACAACAGGGAACTTACCGATAAAAATCTAGTCCTGGATATACTTGAAGAAACCATGAGAGGGTTTACATTCTGGAGTGGATTCTCGCAGGATATTTATAAATTTGCAAAAAATATGTATATGTATCCGTGGACTGTTCATGAAAAAGCTATCAAGCTTATTGCCGATACGACCGGATATGTACCTGACAGTGTACGTGGGCTTCAGGAGGTATTCAGTATTGATAATATCTTTAAGGGACTGATAGCCGATGGCTGTATAGAGCAGGTTGAGGAAGCTGACGGAAGACTGCGGTATGGCATAACTCCAAATGGCGAAAATTGTGGACTCTATGACAAGGATGGCAGGATAATGGCCAAGTCATTTGCGAGAAGAATGATATTTGCAAATATGATCTGTGGAAGATATGTCAAATTTGAAGGAATCAAGAAGCAGATAACGATGGAAGATACAAGGGGAATTTTAAAATTATGATAGTTAGTGCCAGCAGAAGAACAGATATTCCGACATTTTATTCGGAATGGTTCTACAACAGAATAAAGGAGGGATTCCTGTATGTCAGGAATCCCATGAACGCTCATCAGATAAGCAGGATTGATCTGTCACCGGATGTGGTGGACTGCATTGTGTTCTGGACAAAGAATCCGATACCGATGCTTCCAAGACTTGATGAGCTTGAGGCATACAAATATTACTTCCAGTTTACTCTGACAGGATATGGCAAAGACATGGAGGTTAATCTTCCGGATAAGAAGCAAAAGCTCATTCCGGCTTTTCGGCAGCTTTCGGCAAAGATTGGAAAAAAGCGCGTCATATGGAGGTACGATCCTATCGTATTAACACACAAGTACACGCCGGAGTATCATATAAAAGCATTTACCCAGATCGCAGAGGCGCTTGACGGATGTACTGAGAAGTGTGTCATAAGCTTTGTCGACATATATGCCAAGAACAAGAAGAACATGGAAGCAGTGGACAGATATGAGATGAGTCATGATGAGCTTGAGGCATTTGCAAAGACCATCGCCGACATAGCAAGGAGCCACGGTATGGTGGTTGCGACATGTGCGGAGGTCATAGACCTTGAAAAATGCGGAATTGAGCATAACTGCTGCATAGATAAGAAGCTCATCGAGGAGATCATAGGCTGTGATATAAAGGTGTCAAAGGATAAGGTGCAGCGCCCGGAGTGTGGATGTATGGAGAGCGTGGAGATAGGCTCATACAACACGTGTTTAAACGGCTGCAGATACTGTTATGCCAACTATTCTGAGGCTGCGGTGAAATCAAACTGTGCATGCTACGATCCAAGATCGCCTCTCCTGTGCGGAACTGTTGGTGAGTTAGACAAGATCACAGAGCGCAAAGTGAAATCCCTTAAGGAGACGCAGATGAGCTTAAGGTTTGATGACGTAGATTAATCTCGCAATCATTTCAAAAGATTAGTTTAATAGTTAGGTTGATAGAGAATTTGCCTATTATTATATAGAAAGAAGAGGTCGTGATCGCTTTGAGAATATCGGACAAAGAGTGGAAAAATATAGAATTCCGCAAGAATAAGTTTCGGGAGCTGGAATCGGCTCTGGATCAGGCTGTAAGCGGAAGAGACAACAAAGTCTCATCATTTCTGTTGGGGTGTCTGGCAGATGGAGAAACGGGAAAAGCTGCGGCTGTGGAAAAACTTGTAAATGAGCTGGTAAAATCCATGGACAGCTATGGTATAAGAAACAGACTGTGGATAGAGAGTGACGAAACGATAAAAGATAATGGGCTTTCGGATGATGACTTTTGCAAAATGAAAGCGACAGAAGAAAAAGCTTCGGAAGAGAAAATTCCATGTATGCCGACAAGATTCAAAGAATTTATACATGATTATCTCTACTGCATGATACTGCTCATGACAAGCGAGATGGAGTGGGTTGAACAGATCTATGCTGAACCGTATGCCGATTCATTTCAGCAGCTTTACCTTCATGCAAAAAGAGTGAGAGAGTTTTCTGTAAGACCAATCGAGAAAAGATATGATGAGCTCTGGGGGGAGGCTTATTTTGGCGTCAGAGGAGCATCTGGTCTGTTTGAAATATTCAGCATGGCATATGAGTCGATTACCGGGAAAGATATCGGAGACAGCCTTACACATAGCATGAAGGATGGACTTGATACGTACTGTCAGGAACAGATGCAGATGTATGATGAGTTTCTGGATGAGGCTGAAGATAATGCTATGACCGACGAAGAGATAGAAGAGGCTATTAGTGAATATGTGGATGTTGAAGAAGATCCGGATATGGCAGAGCTTAACAGATATTTCGATGAGCTGGCAGTCAGATGGGATGAAAGCGAGAAGCGGTTCAGGCAGGAATTTCCTGACACTGAAGGGTTCTGTGTCAGATATATGAAGCTCCGTGAGCTTTTTTATACGGATGAATCCAGGGATATCAGGTATCCGCTTACGATATTTGATATCCTGGTGGAGGGCATGCTGGATGTATTCCTTGGCAGACGTGGGATGACTCTGTATACTGATGCAGATAATTGCGCAAGGGCATACATCAGTATAAAGAAGCAGATAGATGCGATAAAGAAGCTTCGGGAGGAGGCATAGAAAGTGGCTGGTTTCAGAGAAGATTTTTATGCCAGGATAGGACGTGATTACCATGAGAATATGGAGAATTCTTTCTTATACGGATATGTAAAAACTAAAAGAGAGAACAATCTAAGACTTTGCTTGAAGGAGGAATATTACTGTCTGGCAGACACTGCGGCAAGCAGAAAAAAGTATGTCCGTTTCCTTGTGAAAGCGCTGCTTTCTGATAAAAGCCTTTCAGCTTCATTGGAGAAGATAAACAGCCTCCAGAAACTGCTGGACAGCATATCATTTGCGGCAGAGGGGTTGGATGAAGCATCCAGACTTGCGATGAGGTCAGAACTTGAAACAGAGCTGGAAGCGGTAAAGCATGCGGAGGACAGGTCGTGTGGAGACAGACTGAGGATGCTTGATAAGTATATGGACAAATGCCAGGCATCAGAGTCAGTTATAGGTATAGATGCAGATATAGAGAGTCTTAGACATATCTCATCCGAACTGCTCGACTCATTCGAGTTTGATGGTGAGAAGAAGAATCCGTATGTGGAGCTCATGTCGTCTTACCTGGATTTTTATTATGGTATTATATCGGCCTCAGGATACGTCAGAAGATTGCTGGAATTCTGGTCAGGAAGCAGCAAATATATTCCTGACAAGAAAGCGCTGTCGCATTTTATAGAATTTGGTAAGAGAACATTTGGGAAAGATGTATTTGATGGCTGCGGGCGGGCTGCGGTAAGGCTTGAAAAACTGCGGCAGATTGGAAAGACAGATCGTGCAGGATTTGACATGGCAGCGGATATGTTCTTTGATACAGAATTTCTTGATAAGCTCACGGAGAACCTGCAGAGAGACATATTAACCATTGATGTGAATACATTGCTTTATGACGCAGGCTTTTCAAATGGAGGCAAGCCCCGCAAGAAGGATAAAAGTATGGACATAATGGATGCGTATTTCAGATATGTGGGGGATAATCCATTTTCTGGCGGTACAGGCTATGTTGAAATCCCCGGCGGTTATACGACATGGGATGAATATTACAATGCGTGTGATAATGTCCGCGACAGACTGAATTTGGATAAGAGAGCATCTGCTTATCAGAATGTCTTTATGCCGATGTGGATTGATAATGATACAGGCGGCGGAATATTCCTAATAGGCAAAAGGCAGTTTGCGGAGAATGCCGATGTGAGACTTGCCAGCAACTGTGAGTTCGGCGTGGTATATTTCTACGGAACAGATGGCGGAAGTGCATTTGAATTTTCGGCGTTTCAGGAAGGCACCTTTGATGAAAATGTGTTCCCTGGTATGTCAGAAGCGGTGAGTTGGTTTAGAAATTATGATTATAAGGCTGACTCTATGGAGGAGTACAGGCGGTATAATGGGGATGCCCCGGCAGGCTGTCCGGAGGTTTTCCTTAAGTATTTCAAAGGCTATGACAATGTAAAAGCAGAGGTGGCAGATATATCTGGCGAAGTGACAGGAAACTCTGCATTATATGGAGATGTTGATGAGTCAGATATAAGAGATACGCTTGAAGCGTTCGACAGGGAACAGGAGGAGAAAGAAGAAAAAAACGGCTGAGAATGACATTTCAAAGCCCAAAATAAATAGCTGCATTGGTTTATAGGCCATCAATCTGTATTGGCACAGATTGGTGGCTTTTCTTCGTAAATTTTACGAGCTTAAATATTGCTGTAGTTATACTGTGTTTATCAAATAAAGAATATCCCATGTGGCACAGACAGTGAGCTGTTTCGTGGAGCAAGACGAAAGGAGAAAATGCATATGAAGATCGACAATATGAGAGAACTTTACGAGGAATTACTTAGAGCAACATCAAATGGATACAGAAACAGAAGCATTGCAAATCCGGCAGTAGATTTCACAAAGAAAGCAAAGGCCGGGGACTTTGATGAGATGTCCGACGAAGAGTATTACCAGGCGCTTGATAAAGTAAATGAATTAAATGATGTATGGCAGCATCGGCCAAGCGGTCAGATTGGTGAACTGCTTTTTACTGCACTTGAGAATCTTACACTTAGCGACAGTGACGTGGAGGACATGGCAGCGACATTGCTTTGTGCTTATGAGCGTTCAAGTAAAGAGCATATCCCCTGTGATGCAAAAGCAGCGGATAGAAATGAAAGAACAGCCGGATATGCTGCTTCCAAGGAGATAGACAGCGATAATCCATCCAAAACAAAGACACAGTCTGATAAAAGAAGCACTGATGCAAAAGGAATATTGAGCTCGCCGGCGAAGATATATGAATATCTTGACCGCAGAGTGTACGGCCAGAAGGAGGCAAAGCGCGCCGCTGCCATGCTCCTCTGGAACCATGTGAATGGCAGGAGGCAGAATGTACTCTTTGCAGGCCCTACCGGCTGTGGCAAGACAGAGATATTCAGGCAGCTCGCAAAGCTATATCCGAACATAGTGATCCACAATGCCACCTCTCTGACGGGCACGGGCTGGAAGGGCAATACAAAGGTCAGAAATCTGTTCGATGGGGTGCCTCAGGATAAAATGGGCCACCTTATCATTGTCCTTGATGAGGCTGACAAGATGTTCGAGGATGCGGACGACAGGCATTACAGTTACATAGTCCAGAATGAACTGCTGAAGGTCCTGGAGGGGGACATGGTTCATTTTGATGGCAATCCGTCGAACAGTGAACCAGCTCTTGATATAGATACATCAAATGTAAGTTTTGGGTTCCTTCGATTCCATGGTCAGAGCGAAGGATGTGGCTGTGAATAAGAGCAGGGCTATAGGTTTTGGTGCAGTATCGTCTGACGAGTCATTTGACGGATACATGAGTACATTCACTCAGGAAGATCTTGTACAGTATGCAAATGTGAGATGTGAAATAGCGGGGCGCATAGGGAATATAGTTCAGCTCAGGGAGATGACTGAGGATGACTTCTACGCCATATTAAATGACAAAAGAATAAGTCCTGTCAGAAAGCTTTCTGATTACTATGGCGTTAAGCTTAAGATGTCAGAGACAGCAAAACATAAGCTGGCAAAGGAAGCTGCGGAGAATGGGATGGGAGTTCGATTTATTCATTCACAGATACAGAGAAGACTTGATTATGAGCTTTTCGAGAATTGTGACAGAAAGGAATATGTCATAGCCTGACCATTGAGTCATAAATAAAATATAAAAGAAACTGAAGCAGTAAGATATTGACTGCTTCAGGTTCTTTTTTAATGTGTTTAAATTGTTATATATAGATATTTTATTTCTTCATATTCTTATTTGCCGCTGCAAGCATGAGCTTGATTCTGTTGACCTGGTTGACCTCAGATGCACCAGGATCATAGTCGACTGCCACAATGTTGGCGTCAGGGTAGGCCTCACGCAGATGCTTGATAACACCCTTGCCCACGATGTGGTTTGGAAGGCATGCAAACGGCTGAGCACACACAATATTAGGTGCACCGCTCTTTATGAGCTCTATCATCTCACCTGTAAGGAACCATCCCTCACCGTTCTGGTTTCCTATGGATACGATTGGTCTTGCATAGGCAGCAAGCTTTTCGATATGGGCAGGAGCCTCGAATCGCTTACTCTTTTCAAGAGCATCCCTTGCAGGTTTTCTGAAGGATTCCAGAACCTTTATAACAGTGTTGCTGACTATGGCTCCCTTCTTGGTCTTGCCAAGGAACTCATAGTTGTAATTGTTGTTGTAGAAGCAGTACATGAAGAAGTCCAGGAGATCTGGCATAACAGCCTCTGCTCCCTCTGCTTCCAGCAGGTCAACTAAGTGGTTGTTGGCTGATGGCAGGAACTTTACAAGTATCTCTCCAACAATTCCGACTCTAGGCTTCTTGATATCAAGGAGTGGAAGAGTATCGAAGTCGTGGACGATTCCCTGTATATTCTTCTTGAATACTGCGTTGCTTCCGGTCTTTGTAAGGCTCTCCAGACAAACCTTCTTCCATTTCTCATGGAGTGCATTTGCCGAACCCTTTTCCTTCTCGTAAGGTCTTGTCCTGTACAGACATCTCATGAATACATCACCGTATATCAGAGCCTGCATTGCACGCTTTACGACCTTGTAGCTTATCTTGAAACCTGAGTTCTTCTCAAAGCCCTGGGCTGACAGTGCTATTACAGGTATCTGACCGTAGCCTGCCTTGGAGAGGGCACGTCTGATAAATCCTACATAGTTTGTTGCACGGCATCCGCCTCCTGTCTGGCTCATGATGACAGCCAGCTTGTTCACATCGTACTTTCCTGAAGTGATGGCGCTCATCATCTGTCCGACAACGATCAGAGATGGATAACATGCGTCGTTGTTTACATATTTCAGACCAACATCTATCGTCTCCTTGGTTGCATCCGGCAGGATCTCAATGTTGATTCCCATGCACTTGAATGCAGGTGCAAGAAGATCGAAATGGATAGGAGACATCTGAGGTGCAAGAACTGTATAGTCCTTCTTCATCTCCTTGGTAAATTCTATTCTGTTGATGGCACTGCTTGACGGACATGTCTTGTAGTGCTGTTCATGTCTTGAGTTGACCGCGCTTATGAGGGATCTGATTCTGATCCTTGCTGCACCTAAGTTGCTGACCTCATCGATCTTGAGGACAGTGTATATCTTGCCTGACTTGGTAAGTATATCGTTGACACAGTCAGTTGTTACAGCGTCCAGACCACAGCCGAATGAGTTGAGCTGTATGAGCTCTAAGTTGTCACAGGTCTTGACGTAGTTGGCTGCCTTGTACAGTCTTGAGTGGTACATCCACTGGTCGGAGACAATAAGAGGTCTCTCGACCTTGCCAAGGTGTGCGACTGAATCCTCGGTAAATACAGCAATCTTGTATGAGTTGATGAGCTCTGGGAGACCATGGTTGATCTCAGGGTCCAGATGATATGGACGACCAGCCAGAACTATGCCGAGCATATCGTGTTCATCAATGTATCTGAGAGTTTCTTCGCCCTTAGCACGCACATCCTCCTTGACCTTCTCTGCCTCTGCGTACGCCGCATGTATGGCGCTTCCAATCTCGTCCATTGTCACATCATAGTACTTGGACATCTCACGGTACATACGTTTTACGAGAGCTTCCTCGTTGTCCAGGGCCACAAATGGTCTGATGAATGTTATGTCGTCAGCCTTGAGTTCCTCCATGTTGTTCTTGATGTTCTCTGCATAAGAAGCAACGATAGGACAGTTGTAGTGATTGTTTGCCTCAGGAGTCTCGTTCATTTCATATGGTACACATGGGTAGAAGATGGACTTGATTCCATTTTTCAGCAGCCACATAACGTGTCCGTGTGAGATCTTGGCAGGGTAACACTCTGACTCACTAGGTATTGATTCGATACCCAGGCTGTATATGTTTCTCGATGACTTTGGAGACAGTACAACTGAGAATCCAAGCTTTGTGAGGAATGTGTGCCAGAAAGGATAGTTCTCGTACATGTTGAGTACACGAGGAACACCTATCACGCCACGCTTTGCCTCCTCAGGTTTAAGTGACTCATAGCCAAATATTCTTCCAAGCTTATATTCAAAGAGGTTAGGAATGTTGTCTGCGTTCTTCTTCAGACCGACACCCTTCTCACATCTGTTTCCGGTGATGAACCTCTTGCCGTTTGAGAATTTGTTTATTGTAAGGAGACAGTTGTTTGTACATCCTTTACATCTTGTCATGGAGCTCTCATATGTGAGCTTTCTTATCTCCTCGATAGGGAGCATAGTCGTGACAAATCCCTCTTTGTACTTGTTCCTAGCGATGAGGGCAGCACCAAAAGCACCCATGATACCTGAGATGTCAGGTCTTATGGCTGTTCTTCCTGATATGACTTCAAAACTCTTTAAAACTGCATCGTTGTAGAAGGTACCACCCTGTACCACGATGTTCTTGCCGAGATCCTTTGGATCCGTGAGCTTTATAACCTTGAGCAGGGCATTTTTGATGACGGAGTAGGCAAGTCCGGCGGATATATCAGCCACGGATGCGCCCTCCTTCTGCGCCTGCTTAACCTTTGAATTCATGAAAACGGTACATCTTGAACCGAGGTCTATAGGTGTTCTCGCTGTGATGGCGATGTGCGCAAAATCTGCTATGTCATAGTTCAGTGACTTCGCAAATGTCTCTATGAATGATCCACATCCTGATGAACAGGCCTCGTTCAGCATAACGTTATCTACAACGCCGTTCTTGATCTTGATACACTTCATATCCTGACCGCCGATATCAAGAATGCAGTCGACCTCAGGGTCGAAGAATGCTGCGGCTGTGTAGTGGGCTATTGTCTCAACCTCACCGAAATCCAGAGAGAGAGCCTGCTTGATAAGAGCCTCACCGTAACCAGTAGAACATGAGCCTGCGATCACTGCGCCCTCAGGAAGCTTGCTGTATATATCCTTTATAGCTCTGATGGTGGTGTTAAGTGGACTTCCGTTGTTGCTGCTGTAGAAGTCGTAGAGCAGTTCACCGTCAGAACCGACAAGTGCAACCTTTGTGGTGGTTGAACCGGCATCGACACCGATGAAACAGTTTCCTTTATATGTTGCGAGATCACCGCGCTTTACGGCGTACTTGTTGTGATCTGCCTTGAATTTCTCGTAATCCTCATCACTTTCAAAAAGAGGTGCAAGTCTCTCCACACCAGAGGAGAGATTGAGCTCCTGGGAGAGAGCGTGGATGAGCTCTGAAAGCGTCATGGACACCTCAGGTTTGGAGTTCATGGCAGCACCTACTGCGGCGAACAGATGTGAGTGTCCTGGATCTATGATGGCGTCGCCTGTAAGATTGAGTGTTCGGATAAATGCATTCTTCAGTTCCGGAAGGAAGTGAAGAGGACCGCCCAGGAATGCAACATTGCCCTTGATAGGTTTACCACATGCAAGACCGGATATAGTCTGGTTGACAACGGCCTGGAATATGGAAGCGGCCAGGTTTGGCTTTGTAGCTCCCTCGTTGATGAGTGGCTGTATATCTGTCTTGGCAAATACACCACATCTTGCAGCGATAGGGTAGATGGTATCGTAATCCTTTGCATAGTCGTTAAGACCTGATGCATCGGTCTGTAGAAGTGTAGCCATCTGGTCGATGAAAGAACCGGTACCTCCGGCACATACGCCGTTCATACGCTGTTCGATTCCGTTTGTAAAATATATGATCTTGGCATCCTCACCGCCGAGCTCTATTGCCACGTCGGTCTGTGGTGCATAGTCCTGCAGTGCCTCTGATACACAGACTACCTCCTGGGTAAATGGCACACCGATGAGCTGGGCGAGTGCCAGTCCACCAGAACCGGTGATACATGGATTGACCTCGTTCTCGCCGAGGGCATCCTTTGCTTCCTGTACAAGATCTTTAAGTGTTTCTTTGATATTTGCAAAATGTCTTTTGTAATCGGAGAAAAGTATCTTGTTGTCCTTGTCAAGGACAGCAACCTTAACTGTTGTTGATCCAATATCAATTCCTAATGTGTACATAAAACAACCCTTCCAATTTCTTTTGTGTGTTGAATGTGTTTGATTTCGACATTTCTGCCGATAAAGCTACTTTATTATAGTGTAGGGTTTAAAAAAATACAATGACTTTATAAAAACTTAACCATTACCAGAAAATGTAAAAATAAAAGTTTTTTGCAGGTAACTATATCATCGGAGGTGAATATATTATAAAAAAGCCTTTCAGGGGTAAGCTATGAATTTTGATACCTGTAACGGAGTTATCCATGTAGTGAAGAGAGGGGACACACTGTATAAGCTGTCCAGGATATACAAGGTAAAGCTCAGCGACATCATATCAGCAAACCCGTACATCAACGTATACAATATGCAGCCGGGGGATGAAGTGTGTATTCCCGTGATCATGGAGGAAGATTTTCTTATATATACAGTGCAGGATGGAGATACATTTGAGGATGTCCTTAAGAATACCGGAGTATCTCCGGATGATCTGTTCAAATTCAATCCGGATCTCTACAAGATGGCCCTTGCCGCGGACATGGAGATAAAGTATGTGGACTTTCAGAAGTAGATGGATGCACATGGCTGTATGATATCTGTCCTGGCTGCCGGTTTATAGCTGGCAGCTATTTTGCTGTTATCCGCCAGGTTAGAAAAACTTATTATTCTACTGTTGTAAACTCATTTTTTATATTATATAATTCAAAAGGTGTAGTTTAAAAAAGTATGACAGGAGTTTTTCTATGAATATAATAAGTAAGATCGAGAAGAAGTTTGGCAGATACTCCATTCGAAACCTCACATTATACCTCATCATAGGCTACGGTATAGGATATCTGTTGTTCATGTTCCAGCCAAAGATACTGTTCATGTTGACACTTGATCCGGCGGCGGTAATGCATGGACAGGTGTGGAGACTTTTCACATGGATAATCACACCACCGGTATTCGGTGTCGATATATTCACGATAATCATGCTGATATTTTACTACAGTCTGGGATCTCTGCTGGAACGTACTATCGGAACATTCCTTTATAATCTGTACATGTTCAGCTCCATGCTGTTTACCATGATCGGTATAATGCTTGCACACATATTCTGTACCTATATCATAAGGTATGATTACGCGAGCTCGACTGGTTATTTCGCATATGCATCGACATATTATATATTGATGTCCATATTCCTTGCCATAGCGGTATGCTATCCTGACATGAGCGTGTTATACGCCATGATCATACCGATCAAGATGAAGTATCTCTCGATACTGTATATCGTCATTATAGCGTATTACTTCATCAATGAGACATTTATGGGAAGAGTGAACATAGCCATGTCACTTGTGAGCTTTGTGATATTCTATCTGAGCACGAAGAACTTCAGAAAGTTTTCGCCAAAGCAGATGAAGAGGCGGAGAAATTATAACAGGCAGGTGCGGACAGCAAAACAGGAGAATATCGGACACAGATGCGTTGTGTGTGGAAGAACGGACAAAGATTATCCTGATCTGCAGTTCAGGTACTGCTCAAAGTGTACAGGTAACAAGGAGTATTGTCAGGATCATCTGTTTACCCATACACACAACTAGGATATACGATCAAAGATTTATAAAGAAGATAAAAGAGGAAGTTTATTATGTATAATGAAGAGAAGAAGCTTATAACCGATATACAGAGAAAGAAGGATCTGGACAGGAATCTTGCACTGTTTGCAGGGGTGGCATCGAAAGCAAATTATGAATATGCATGCCACAAATTCACCTTGAATTACCTGACACTCAAGGACATGCATATGGATGGGGATGTCCCTGATGATCCATATATCGCTCAGTGCCAGGCTGTGATCGACAAGCTGATAGGCGACTTTGTTGTGGGAGATAAGACGGTGTGCGAGGATGCTGACATGAAGCTTATCTCGGATGTCAGGAACACCATAACAGCCAAGATGAAGGTGCTCACATCATACACGGATGCATTTGAGATGTATGAGTATATTTTAAACAGGAAAGAATACAGTTATCCGGAGAATGTTGACGAGGAGATACAGAAGGAGCTTAAGGAGCTCGATGAGGCGGGCGTCAGTGACTTTGCAGAAGAGATATACAGATTTGTGTTCGCAGATCAGGACAAGGTTGCCATTAACTCCAAACTGCAGTCCATCATAGGACAGCTCCCGATACGTATGACAAAGAACAGATTCTATGACATTCTGGGAGAAACGCTTGATATATATAATGGAGTGGAGAAGGAGTCTCTTGACCAGTTTATTGAGATGATCGAGAATACTGCTCTCATAAGACTTCCAGAGGGATTTGAGACAGAGTACCCTGAACTACATGAGGCGCTTGAGGTCTTAAAGGCCGGTGATTACACTGCTCTTGATTACGATGGTTACAGAAAGCTCACTGATGTGCTGGACAGAAGTGCAGCATTCCTGAATTCGGTTGTGACTGAATATATGCTCATCATAGAGCTTGTAAACGATCTCTATGTTATGATGCTTGCGCTGGATTCAAAGGAAGGCGTATCTGAGAGCTGTAAGAAAGCGATGACTGTCATAGAGAAGGCTGTCGCTGACGACGGAGAGCATCTTGAGGCTGTATATGCACTCCTTGACGATATCGTCGGAGAACAGGAGCTGGCAGGAGAGCATAAGGTAATGCTTGAGTCCGCTGTGTACGACATCTCAACCGGTTACACCGATGATATTGCCGCAAATGAGCTTCAGGATACATACAGAGATCTGGAGATCATGGATAAGCTTCTCTCGGGAAGTATGTTTGTGGATATAGACAATATAGCTGTGATGGGCGTACTCAATGTGGATACTGATTATATAGCTGCATGTAAGGAGAAGCTGACAAATGAGTTTGCAGATCTGTTTGCGGCCAACTCAATGACAGTCAACAGAGCCATCATGGCAAAGATACTCTCCAACATACCTGTTTTCTTCAACACCACTGATGAGATCAGGGAATATGTAAACGGATCTCTTTCGAGATGCAGGGAAAAGAGTGAACTTCTTGCGGACTATATTGTTATAAAGCAGATGATGGAAGAATAAACTGTTTATTACAGGTGATTGAATATGGTCATTGATGATAAGTTTTATGTTGGTGGAGCCCGGGACCGGCAGATCATAAGGATGGTCAGAGGAATAAGGCGCTTCCATAGAGTAAAATATGTGCCTGGAGTGTTCGTTATCACACTTCCGTTGTTTGGAGATGGGATTCTGGAGATATATGAGTTGAATGAACTCAGGCAGAAGATCTACACTGACATGGGCGATGCTATACATATTGTCGGTGCAGCTCCAAGCAGATTCCAGGCTGTACTGCTTGTCAGGGATATAATAGATGATATATATAAGAAGACCGGGGATGTTGATGTGGAGAGATTTTTTGCATCGTGACCAGATAGTCTCTGGGTCTAAGGGGATGGAGCATGCATATTGTTTGGTTGATATTGAAGATACTGCTCATAGTTATCCTGTCGCTGGTGGGACTGGTAGTGCTTCTTGCACTTCTCGTATTGTTTGCGCCGGTGAGATACAGGGCGTATGTGAAGAAGGATGATGACATATTTGCGAAGTTCTCTGCCAGATGGCTTGGTTTTGTCCTGTGTTTTAAGGTTTTGTATGATTCGGACGGCCTTCGGTACAGGCTGAGGCTGTTTGGCGGAACCATCATGGGCAGCGAAAAAAGTGCCATACCGGAGTCGGAAGGAGAGGTATATTCTGAACCCGGGGAATACAGTCGGGCTGAGACAGAGGAAGAAGCTTCTGACAGTCCGGGATATGAAGACTATCCATCGGTGGAGCCGGAGGACAGGCAGTTTCTTCTTGAGGACAGCGAATTTGAGGAGCCCGTACCGGGGCCGCTCATCAGGCTGGGCAGAAGGATAGACAGTATGGCAAAGACGGTTGTATCGAAGTTCAAAGATCTGTCAGAGAAGTTTGCCAGTCTGAAAAAGAAAAAAGATGGCTATACTAAGCTTGTACACAATGTCAGAACAAAGGAAGCCATGAGAGTTTTCAAGGTTGAACTGATAAAGGTGTTAAAGCATCTTAAGCCCACAAAGCTTAAGGGGCAGATCATATATGGTGCGGATGACCCGGCAACAACAGGTGAGCGCCTGGGGTATATGAGCCTGCTTTTCCCGCTATACTATGATAATATAGATATAACACCGGATTTCTCTGAAGCCCGGCTGGAGGGAGACCTGTTCATGAAGGGCAGGATAAGACTTGGAACAATCGGCTGGAGCGCGCTGAAGGTGATCTGGAACAAGAATGTCAAGATAACTATTGCTCGATTAAAAAAGATATCAGGAGGAAATTGATATGGCAAATATGAATATTGAGGGAACACTTGGTTCTATGTTTAAGGGAATGGATGGCTTTATATCATCGAAATCGGTGGTGGGAGAGCCTGTGTATGTCGGTGATACGATCATTATTCCTCTTGTAGATGTCAATTTTGGTATGGCAGCCGGAGCGTTCAATAAGCAGGACGGCAACAAAGCTGCCGGAGGAATCGGAGCAAAGATGAGCCCGTCTGCTGTTCTTGTCGTCTCAGGAGGAAATACGAGACTTGTAAATCTCAAGAACCAGGATGCCGTAACAAAGATCATAGACATGGCTCCAGAGGTCGTAGATAGGGTCTTGGGTCTGTTCAAGAAGGACAAGACAGAGGAAGAGAAGAATGTTGACAAGGCGATAAATGATGTCGCACAGTCAGAGGAATCTGTCACAGAATAATAAATATCAGAATATATAATATAAGTAAGATTCAGTGCGTTGGGAAATGCATTATTAAAAAGTCACCACATATAATGATAATAAATCATTATGGTGGTGATTTTTTATCTGGAAAAAATTCACAGGATTTGCGTTTTTCTTCACAGCGGTGGGAGTGGTTATAGGATATTTCATAAGTGGATTTGTGGAATTTCTCATAATCGTTATATTATTGCTGTTATCTTATATATTCTCCTGCAGATAAAAAAATAAGAGTGATGATCCTTGAGGATCATCACTCTTATTTATACCAGAACTGAATCGGTGATATTATGCAAATATTATGCACGCTCGACCTTACCAGATCTTAAGCAAGATGTACAAACATAGATCTTCTTTGGTGTACCATCAACTACAGCCTTAACAGACTTAACATTTGACTTCCACATCTTGTTTGCTCTTCTATGAGAGTGGCTCACTTTGATACCGAAATGAGCACCTTTATCACAAATTGAACATTTTGCCATAATAGCACCTCCTTCAATGAATAAACTAACTTTCTTCCTAAGTTCACAACAAGACATATAATAGCAGATTATTTTTCCATATGCAAGCAAAATATTTATTTTTTATTGGAAATGAAGAAATACTATAGAATAAAATTAGATTTATGCTATAATTGATGAGTAATTGTGTTTATAAGTCGGTAGATATGATGAACACTGGTGACTTTGTTAGAAAGGAGTCGTGTATGAAGGAATATATTAATAGCGATAACGGTAAAGTAAGTATAGATGAGAGTGTTGTTGCACAGGTTGCAGGACTTACAGCCCTTGACTGTTTTGGAATAGTAGGAATGGGAATAGTCAGTGTCAAGGACGGAATTGTAAAGCAGCTCCGCAGAGACAATGTTTCTAAGGGTGTAAATGTACGTTTTGATGAGAATGGTGATATAGTCATTGAGCTGCACATAGTTGTTGCTTATGGCGTTAGTATAAAGGCTGTCACAGACAATCTTATGCAGTCGGTAAAGTACAAGGTAGAGGATTTTACGTCGTTTAAGGTCAGCCATATCAATGTCTATGTTGAAGATGTTAAAGTACTTGATTAGTTTGGAGGATAGAGTAAAGTGAGTAATACGATTGATGCGCTTGCACTGAAGAAAGCATTTATTGCCGGTGCCAATAATCTTGATAAGAACAAGGAATATATCAATGAACTTAATGTGTTCCCTGTGCCTGACGGAGATACAGGAACTAATATGACGCTGACAATCCTGTCTGCAGTGAAGGAGGTTGAGGCGGCACCTGATGATATGAAGTCCATAGCAAAGGCCATGTCCACAGGTTCGCTCAGAGGCGCCAGAGGTAACTCAGGTGTAATTTTGTCACAGCTTTTGAGAGGCTTCAGCAAGAAAGTGCAGGACGCAAGGACCATAGATGTTCACGTTATAGCAGACGCTTTTCAGAAGGCTGTGGAGACTGCATATAAGGCTGTCATGAAGCCTAAGGAGGGAACGATTCTCACAGTTGCCAAGGGCGTGGCGTCCAAGGCAAGGGAGTGTGCTGATGCAGATATGTCCCTTGCACAGTTCTGCGACGAGGTTATTGAATATGGAGATGCCGTTCTTGATTCCACTCCTGAGATGCTTCCGGTTCTGAAGGAAGCCGGCGTGGTCGATTCAGGTGGACAGGGACTCATGGTGGTGCTCAAGGGTGCTGTCGACTGTCTCATGGGCAGAGTTACAGTTGAACTCAGCAAGAACACTGGAACAGTGAATGTGGCAAGAACATCCACAGGCGCAGGCAACGATTTCATATCCACAGCGGATATAAAGTTTGGATATTGTACAGAGTTTATTATCAATCTTGAGAAGCCATATGGCGAGGCTGAGGAGGATGATCTGAAGAGCTTCCTCGAGTCTATAGGTGACTCGATAGTATGTGTATCTCTTGATGATATAGTTAAGATACATGTGCATACCAACCATCCTGGTCATGCATTTGAAAAGGGTCTTACACTTGGATACCTTACTAATATGAAGATAGACAACATGAGGATAGAGCATCATGAGCGTGTTATCGGTCAGGCAGAGCGCGATGAGGCCGAGAAGCAGGAGGAAGAGAGGCAGCACAGAAAGCAGGAGCATAAGGAGCCTCGTAAGAAGTATGGATTTATTACGGTATCCATGGGTGATGGTCTCAAGACTCTTTTTGAAGAGCTTGGAGCAGACCGTGTTATAGAAGGCGGACAGACCATGAATCCAAGCACTGAGGATATGCTCAATGCGATCGATGATGTGAATGCCGAGAATATATTTATACTCCCGAACAATAAGAATGTTGTTCTTGCGGCTAATCAGGCGGCAACTCTGTGTGAAGATAAGAATATAATTGTGATTCCAACCGCGAATGCTCCTCAGGGCATAAGCGCCATGATCGCATTCGACAGTACAGTCGATGTGGACGAGAACAGATCTGCCATGAAGTCGGCTGTCAAGAATGTCAAAAGCGGACAGGTAACTTATTCCGTAAGAGATACCTCGATCGATGGAAAGGCCATCAAGGAGGGCGATATCATGGGTATCGGCGATAAGGGGCTTGTCAGTGTTGGAAATGATATAGAGAATGTAACATTTGAACTGATCGCAGATGCGGTCGATGAGGATTCAGAGGTTATAAGCATATATAATGGTGCTGATGTGTCCGAGGATGATGCGCAGAAGCTTGCTGGCAGAGTGGAGGAGGCATATCCGGATGTTGATGTGCAGTGCTACTATGGCGGACAGCCGATATACTATTATATAGTATCTGTGGAATAACTTTCTGTGTATCTGTGAGATCCGTTGTGAAGAGGTGTATGTATGGAATTGAATGACTCCATAAAGACAATAAAAGGCATAGGTGACAAGACTGCGTCGGCATTTGCCCGGCTTGGGATAGAGACGGTGAACGATCTGCTTCTCAATTACCCCAGGACATATGTCACCTATGAGGATCCGGTGGATATATCAGATCTGCAGGCGGGAAGCAGGCAGTCCGTGAGGGCTGTTGTGAACAGCCGTGCGGAGGTCAGAAAAGTACATGGACTGACCATAGTAATATTGTACGCAAAGGATTTCTCTGGGACAATTAAACTTACCTGGTTTAATTGTCCTTTTTTGCGTAATTTCTTTCATATAGGTCAGGAGTTTGTGTTTGTAGGAAATGTGGCTTATAAGGGCGGTATGATGACCATGACGCAGCCGGAATACTACACTGATGATAAATACGGCGAACTTACGCATGTTTGGCAGCCGGTGTACACGGTAACGCCCGGTATAACCTCGAAGACCATACAGAAGGCTGTGAGAGGCGCAGAGGAAGCCATAGACAGGCTTGAGGATTACCTGCATGACAATGTGCTTGATGAGTACCATATTATGGGTATACAAAAGGCTATCCACTCGATTCATTTTCCTCAGGATGAGCAGAAGCTTAAGGGGGCTGTGAAGAGGATGGCATTTGATGAATTTTACAGCTTTATATCAAACCTTCACAGGATAAAAGACGACAATGTGTATGCAGAAAATACATGTATAATAAACTGTGATGAGGAGGTCAGGACGTTTATTGAGAACTTGAGGTTCAAGCTTACCGGGGCGCAGATGAATGCGGTGCGTGATATGCTTGACGATATGCGCTCTGAACATGTCATGAACAGGCTGGTTCAGGGGGATGTCGGATCAGGAAAAACCATAGTTGCAGCAGCCGGATTATACGCAGTGGCTGCAAGTGGCTATCAGGGAGTGATCATGGCACCGACTGAGGTTCTGGCGGTTCAGCATTACAAGGAGCTCAGTTCACTGTTTGAGCCATACGGAATATCTGTGGGACTTCTGACGGGTTCCATGACAGCGAAAGAGAAAAGAGAGATGTACAGCCGCATCAAGAATATGGATGTGCAGGTTGTGGTCGGAACACATGCCCTCATACAGGACAAGGTGGAGTATGGAAGACTGGCGCTCGTTGTAACTGATGAGCAGCACAGATTCGGTGTAAAGCAGCGCGAGAGACTTGCGTCAAAGGGAGAAGCTCCGCACACGCTTGTTATGAGTGCCACACCTATTCCGAGAACCCTTGCGATCATCATGTATGGCGATCTTGACATTTCAGTTATAGATGAGCTCCCGGCGGGAAGAATCCCGATCAAGAACTGCGTTGTGGATGAGAGCTACAGGAAGACGGCTCTCGGCTTTATCATGAAGGAGGTCTCACAGGGGCATCAGATATATATAGTCTGCCCGATGGTGGAGGCCAGCGAAGTTCTGGACGATGTTGCAAATGTGACCGAGTATACGGAGGAGCTGAAGAAGTCCATCAGGGATGGATATGGCGCTGACACTTCGGTGGTATGTTTACACGGTAAGATGAAGGCGGAGGAAAAGAACAGGATACTCCAGGACTTTGCGGATGGTAAGATAAGCATTCTTGTCTCAACTACGGTCATAGAGGTTGGAATAAACAATCCAAATGCCACAGTTATGATGGTGGAGAATGCAGAGCGTTTTGGCCTTGCGCAGCTCCATCAGCTCAGGGGACGTGTAGGAAGAGGGAATCTCCAGTCGTACTGCATTTTCATGAGCGGAAAAAAGGACAAGGATACTATGGAGAGACTGAATGTTCTGGAGAAGTCAAATGACGGCTTCTATATAGCCGGTGAGGATCTCAAGATGAGGGGCCCGGGCGATTTCTTTGGAATAAGACAGAGCGGGGAGCTGATGTTCAAGGTTGGGGATATATACAATCATGCTGACATGCTTAGGGCGGCGCAGGACGTATACGACCGCTATGGACAGGAGATAGATGCGAAACTGATAAATAAAGGGGATGACAGGCTGTACACTATGCCTGTATTATAAATAAAAAAAGGGGGTATACCATGAAAAATAAGAAAACGATAGTTATGGGAATAATTATTGGCATTTTGCTGATAATTATAGCGGTTATGGGATATGTGATCGCTTCGGGAAAGAAAGGTGATTCCGTTAAGAAAGAAACGCTGCAGGAGACTTCTGCAGGCACAGAAGAAGTGAAAAGTGCTGACAATACGGGCGATACAACTGAGCCGTCAGAAAAACAGGATGACCAATCCTTGGATATTGCAGGCGATTTCTATGCTGAGATAGGACATGATACAACGTGGGAGGCAGATGGCAAAAAGTGTGCTACAGAGAGCATCAACATATATAACAACACATCTGCGTCTGCAAAGGATTGGAAGCTTGAGATTACATATAAGGGAACTCCGGCTGTAGATCAGATATGGGGCGGAGAGTACAAGATATCAGGCAAAACAGTGTCAATAAAGGCCGTGGATTACACCCAGGAGATACCGGCTAAGGGCAGTATCAACCTCGGATATAATTTCTCTTCAGATGACCTCGCCGTTGGGAAATACGTGCTGTATGTAAATGACACACAGTACAGCGGAGATGGTCTTAAGATGGCAGCTTCAGCGCCTGAGAAGACCGATAGCAATGAAACAAGCGGAGGCGGGAAAAATACAGAATCCGCTGCCACTGAGAAGAAAAACAATACAAATGTTCCGGGAGAGATCCCATTTGAAACACATGGAAAACTTTCGGTAAAAGGAACGGATATAGTGGACATGAATGGAGACAAATATCAGCTTAAGGGTGTCAGCACCCATGGAATCACATGGTTCCCTGATTATGTGAATAAGGAAGCCTTTGAGACTCTGCGGGATGACTGGGGTGCAAATCTTATAAGACTTGCGATGTATACGGATACAGGAGACAGCTACGGATACTGCAGTGGCGGAGATAAGGACGAGATACTTGCTCTTGTCGACAAAGGAGTTAGTGCAGCGACTGAGCTTGGCATGTATGTCATAGTTGACTGGCACATACTAAGCGATAGTGATCCGAATAATCATATAGATGATGCAAAAGAATTCTTTGACAAGGTATCTAAGGAATATGCGGCACAGGAGAATGTCATATATGAGATCTGCAACGAGCCGAATGGTGGAACCCAGTGGAGCAGTGTCAAGTCGTATGCCGAGACCATAATACCGGTCATCAGGGCAAACGACAAAGATGCTCTGATAATCGTGGGAACTCCAAACTGGAGCCAGGATGTCGATATTGCGTCACAGGATCCGATAACCGGTTATGACAACATCATGTACGCAGTGCATTTTTATGCGGCTACCCACAAGGATGACCTGAGAAATAAGGTTAAGACGGCTCTGGACAACGGACTTCCTGTATTTGTGAGTGAGTTCAGCCTGTGCGATGCATCGGGCAATGGAGGTATTGATTACGATTCATCTGACGAGTGGTTCAAGCTTATAAACGAGAATAATCTCAGCTATTCATCATGGAGTCTGTGTAACAAGAATGAGACATCGGCACTTATAAAGTCCGATTCAACAGCCACGGGCAGCTTATCCGATGGAGATCTGTCTGACACCGGAAAATACGTGAGAGACAGAATAATGGGAAAATAGTGTGAAGATTGGAAGCTTTTCTTGTAATTTGGCAAAAGGCATGGTATAAGAATGTCTGGCAGGAAAAGTTTATGATATACAGTACATATAGATAGGAGAAGAATATGAGGGTTATTGCCGGCAGTGCAAGAAGTCTGAAGCTGGTGACGATTGATTCGATGGACACCAGACCGACAACGGACAGGATAAAAGAAACCTTATTTAATATGCTCTCAAATGATATTCCGGGATGCCGGTTCCTTGATGTGTTCAGCGGAAGCGGAGCTATTGGAATAGAGGCGCTCAGCCGTGGGGCAGCCATGGCGGTATTTGTCGAGAACAGCAGAAAAGCAGTGGAGTGTATCAATAAAAACCTTGCGTTTACGAAGCTTGCCGACAGGGCACAGGTCTTGTCAGCGGATGCAGTTCAGGCAGTGGGGATGCTGGAGAGACAGGGACAAGCATTTGACGTAATATTTATGGATCCGCCATATGGAAAGCTTCTGGAAAAGGCTGTGCTTGAAAGACTTGCAGGTTCACCTCTGATGGATGATGACACAATGGTCATTGTGGAGTCTGATCTTGACACGAATTTTGATTATCTTGATGATCTGGGACTGGAGCTTTATAAGACGAAGAAATATAAGACCAATAAACATACATTTATATATAGGAGACTGGAAGATGAGTAGAGCTATTTATCCGGGAAGTTTTGATCCGGTGACACTTGGCCATTTGGATATAATTAAGAGATCTGCGGAAATGTTTGATGAGCTGATAGTCGGGGTGCTCAATAATACCGCAAAATCTCCATTGTTTTCTTTGGAAGAACGTGTTAATATGTTAAAGAATGTAGTCTCAGATATCCCAAACGTGAAAGTTATGGGTTTTGGAGGACTGCTGGTGGATTTTGCAAGACAGAACGACGTGAAGGTCATAGTGAGAGGTCTTCGGGCTGTGTCGGATTTTGAGTATGAATTACAGATTGCCCAGAGCAACAGGAAGGTTGCCCCGGATATTGACACGGTTTTTCTTGCGACCAGTATTGAGTATTCGTACCTGAGCTCAAGCGTAGTCAAGGAATATGCGAGCTTTGGTGTGGATGTTCATGATTTTATCCCGGAGGAGATCAGGGATACATTGAGAGATCGATATTCGATAGACAGAGATTGACAGGCGAAGGAAGAATTTTTGGATAGATTATTAGGAGGAGAAAAACATGGCAAGAAAAGGTATTGAAGAGATGATCAGTGAGATAGAGATATTTATTGACAATTGTAAGTATCAGCCATTGTCATCCAGTAAGATTATTGTGCCAAAGGAAGATCTGGAGCAGATGGTGGGCGAACTCAAGCTCAAGCTGCCTAATGAGATAGAGAGATGTAAGAAGATCATGAGAAACAAGGAGGCTATACTTGCGGATGCAAGAGCCAGAGCTGATTCTATCATCACAGAGTCTGTTGCAGAGGCAAACAGACTGGTTGATCAGAGCCAGATAGTTGAGCTTGCCAACATCAGAGCGAATGAGATAACAGACATGGCGAGAAGCCAGGCTGAGCAGATCATCGCTGAGGCGAATGCGGATGCCAAGGAAGTCAGAGCAGGTTCCATGTACTATTCAAAGGACAAGCTCACAGAGATAAGCCAGTATATAAATGCAACACTTCAGGCAGAGAGAGCGAACTATGAGAACCTCATTAAGTCTCTTGAGGACAATGCGGCAAGAGTTACAGACAATATGGCAGAGCTTGATTCAAGTATAGCTCAGATCAACGGTGTTCCTGAGCAGGTACAGCCAAGTGCTGACGATTCAGCATTTGCTGATGATGACAACACAGATTACAATGTATACGGCAAGACAGAGTATTCATCAGACGACTCTGACGATGAGGATTATGATGACGAGGATTACGATGATGAATATGACGACGAGGATGAGGATGATGAGGAGTTCCTCGACGAGTAATCACGCCAGATGATACAGGATGTATTTACAGACACATCATATAGAAAATGAAACACAGGAAGGCACATACTATTTTCCCTGTTGTGTATTTGATGAAAGACAGCCCGGATATTCTTATCATATCACGGCTTTGGAACAAGGCGGATAGCCCTCCAAAGGCAGTGAGTGAGAGAATGAGGGCTGTCTTTATTTTTGTGGAAATATCCATGCTGTATAATACTGGTACACCGCTGCCTATCTCCAGATATGTGGATATTATGGTGCATGCATCGCCTGAAAAGTAGCTGCACATAAGATTTCCTGCAATGGCAAATATGACCATGTACACACCGATCACAGTTATATTGTGTACCGAGCTGCTTATTATGTCAGAATACGTATTTTCTGGATTCCCTGAATTGAGGCTCTGGTTGTCTGATGATACCTGGACTGTTGCGGCAGTAAGCAGCTCCGTGGAAGTGCTGGAGCGGTGGGATGACATACATGACAGAGTAAGCGCTATTACAGTATAAATGATCTGTGGAAGATATACAGCCTCGATCAGCCGTGCAAACGATATATATTCCATCAAATGATCCCTATATATGTAATTGTAAAGAAACATCGGACTTATATTGTTGCACATCGGGAGAAGGCTCTGACATACGTTTTCAGAGATGACCCTCTTTCGGTAAAAGAAAGCTATGATGATTGTGCCTGTGGGAAAACCGCATAGTAGACCTATTATAAAGATGATCGCATATGCGCAGCATTTTGATACCTGTATCGATCTGAGAAAGCTGGTTATAACACCGGTCAGCAGCATAAAGGGGAGCAGGATAGGTACAATGGATGAGTACCATAGCTGTAACCCCTGGGTGCATCCGGATCTGATGATGTCTGAATTTAAACATGCAAATATTATAATTGAAGCTGTTAGAATTATATAACATACGTTCTTCATATGCTAATTGTATTCATTTTATAGAGCAAATATGATAAATAAGAATATGTTATATAACTATGACAGGTTGTTCAAAATCGGTCTTTATACTGATTTTGTATTTGTTGTATACCATGTTTCTGTATATGTCTGCGGCTTTTATGTCGTATGAGAACATGGACAGACCTGTGGAATCTGTACTTTTGTATATCTCGGCTGAACGGGTTATGATCGGTACCTGCGAAGCCTTTTTCATGCTTTTTATCACGGCACCTGCATCTTTTTTTAGTCCAAGAAGCTTGATGTAGGCTATCCAGCCGTTTTCTTTAAAATGGGAATAGTCATCACACCTCAGGTCTGTGATGGTGTGCAGCAGACCTCTCTGAATGTGCGAGAGAGTATAATTCCTACATTTAAGTGCTGTTGCGGTCTCAGTAAAGGATAGATTTGTGTCAAGCCTGGAGAGACGGTTGCAGAGATCTCTATCCATGTCAACGATGTCATCCGTGCACGGAGCAAGTATCCTTCGTGCTGACAGGAGATGAGACAGGTCGTCGTCGAACATCGGAAATGACTTTCTGTACGCGTTTTGCAGGATGTTGTAGCAACTGTCAGGAATGTGGCGCCTTAAGCTTTCAACATCACCTGACCGGAGCAGCTCACGTATGGCTGAGGCCGAACAGATGTCGTTGTCGGTGGCAGTGCTGTTGTATTCTGATAAGATCCTTCTGATCGGGACAGGTTTGATCCTGGAGTCTGTCTGTATAAGAGTAGCAATATACTCTATGGCCAGAATGTTGTTCGGGCTTGCCAGGATACGGTCAAGATCAGCGCTGGTATAACCGGTAAGGTTCTGGTTCTGCAGATACTCGGAGATGGCGGCTGCTCTGGCTGATCCATATGAGATGCCCGAAGATACGGATTTTTTTATGAATTCCGATACCTGTGGCGGTTCATTGACGGTGAGTTCGGCAATTTTTTGCAGAAGATCCATGTCATCACATTCTGCGCCGAATGAGATATAGTCTATGCCATCAAGAGCGTTCATCATGCAGACTGCGGCATGTGCATAGTCTCTGGCACTTGATGATGCGTATACAAATGGAATCTCGAACACAGCGTCTACACCGCATCTCAAAGCAATCTCGGTTCTTGTGTGCTTATCTGCTATGGCAGGAACGCCTCTCTGAAGAAAATTGCCGCTCATAAAGCATATGACATGTTCGGCACCAGTTAGAAGCTTCGCCTGCTGTATCTGATATTCGTGTCCCTTGTGAAATGGATTGTATTCGCAAACTATGCCTACTGTGCTCATGGCTCCTCCTTGAAATGCGTGTTTTATAACCTGTCACGATTTATAATGCCTTTGTCGGTAAAGTTTATTCTATCTTAATAATTAATGGCTGTAAAGTGTGTTATAATGACGGACATAAAGATGTTAAGTGAAAAATTCAAGATGCGGCATTGTTCTGATGCCGATGATCCCCACATACCAGACAGATATTGATTAATTAAGTGAAGGCAGCCAATTTATGGTTGACAAAGTGGCAATAATCTAATAGTATATTAAAAGATAATCGAACATATGTTTAGGAGGAAAATATAATGGCGAATAATTCCGGTAATGTAAATATTGATGATAAGAGAAAGGCATTGGATGCCGCTATAGCACAGATAGAGAAGCAGTATGGTAAGGGTTCGGTGATGAAGCTTGGCGATTCCAATGCGAATATGAATATAGATGTGATCCCTACAGGATCCCTCAGCCTTGATATAGCACTTGGACTTGGCGGTGTGCCTAGAGGAAGAATCATAGAGGTGTTCGGACCTGAGTCGAGTGGTAAGACGACGGTAGCACTTCACATTGTTGCTGAGATACAGAAGAGAGGCGGAATCGCAGGCTTTATAGATGCCGAGCATGCGCTTGATCCGACATACGCCAAGAACATAGGTGTAGATATAGACAATCTTTACATATCACAGCCTGACTGCGGAGAGCAGGCTCTTGAGATCACAGAGACCATGGTCAGATCGGGAGCGGTTGATGTCGTTATCGTGGACTCTGTTGCTGCACTTGTACCAAAGGCAGAGATAGACGGAGAGATGGGCGATTCGCATATGGGACTTCATGCCAGACTTATGTCACAGGCGCTCAGAAAGCTCACTGCTGTTGTCAGCAAGACCAACTGTGTTGTCATATTTATCAATCAGCTCAGAGAGAAGGTTGGAGTTGTGTTCGGTAACCCTGAGGTTACAACAGGTGGTCGTGCACTTAAGTTCTATGCTTCCGTAAGACTTGACGTAAGAAGAATTGATACGCTCAGACAGGGCGGTGAGATCGTAGGTAACAGAACAAGAGTTAAGATAGTTAAGAACAAGGTGGCTCCTCCATTCAAGGAGGCTGAGTTCGATATCGTGTTCGGCAAGGGTATATCTAAGGTCGGAGATATTCTTGATCTTGCTGTTGCGAACGACATAGTGGATAAGTCCGGTGCATGGTACGCATACAACGGCAATAAGATAGGTCAGGGAAGAGAGAATGCGAAGGCATATCTTGAGAACAATACAGCTATCTGTGATGAGATAGAGCAGAAGGTAAGAGAGGCGGTTGGTGTTGCCGGAGAGTCTGCCGAGAACACTGTAGATGATGGAGCAGATGAGTAGGATCGCAACTGTCACTGATATCAGGAAGATCGATGATAAAAGGTTTTGTCTGTTTGTGGACTATGAGCCTTTTTCATCGGTCTATGCATCGGATATACGAAGATTACATCTTGCCTGTGACGGTGAGATAGAATGGAGTAAACTTGAGGAATTCAGACGGGACTATCTGTTCAAACGTGCCATGAACAAGGTTGTGAACTCCATAAAGTTTTCGGACAAGTGTGAATACGATATCAGGCAGAAGCTTAAGGATCTGTATTACGACGAAGAGATCGTGGATCAGACCATCGACAAACTGAAGTCGTATGGATATATAGATGATTACAGGTATGCATGTGGATATGTACGCAGAAACTCCGCTAAAAAAGGCATTCGTGTCATACGATTTGAATTGCAGGCAAAGCATATAGGCCAGGATATTATCGATCTGGCTGTGGAAGACTCAGACATATCAGATGAAAGCGACAGGATAACATATATTTTACAAAAAAAATACACTGTGGAAGAACTGACTGAAAAGCGTGATAAAGTCTATGCATACATGTACAGCAAGGGTTTTGACAGGCGTAAGGTTTCTGAGTGTATACGAAATATTGTCTCTGATATTACTTGACATAACATCTTAAAAATATTAAACTTAAATAGTTGTATTCTTGTACAATGAAAACTTAATAAGGAGGTGCTCCTGTGAATTCACCAATAGTATGGGGAATAATCGCTGTTGTTGTAGTTGCACTGCTTGTTGCTACATGGTTTATCGCTATTGCATATCGCAAGAACATAGTAGAGACCAAGATAGGAAGAGCAGAGTCACAGGCAAGAGAGATTATTGACGAAGCTCAGAAGACCGCCGAGGCTAAGAAGCGCGAGATACTGCTTGAGGCAAAGGAAGATTCCCTTAAGACACGTAATGACCTTGAAAAGGAAGTAAAGGACAGACGTGGAGAACTTTCACGTATGGAGAAGAGAATTCTTGCACGTGAAGAGAATCTTGATAAGAAGACTGAGGCAGTTGAGAAGAAGGAAGCTAGTTTAGCTAACAAGGAAAGCGTGCTGGACAAGCAGAAGGCTAAGGTTGAAGAGTTACAGGCGAAACGTTTACAGGAACTTGAAAGAATTTCAGGTTTGACCTCTGAACAAGCAAAAGAATACTTATTAAAGACTGTTGAAGATGAAGTAAAGCATGAAACAGCAGTTATGGTCAAGGAATTAGAAACCAGAGCTAAAGAAGAAGCGAACAAGAAGGCGAAGGAGTATGTTGTCAATGCAATACAGAGATGTGCGGTTGATCATATCTCAGAGACAACGATCTCATTAGTTCAGTTACCTAACGACGAGATGAAGGGTAGGATAATTGGTAGAGAGGGTAGAAATATTCGTACCCTTGAAACTCTCACAGGCGTAGATCTTATCATAGACGATACTCCTGAGGCAGTTATCTTATCAAGCTTTGATCCGGTAAGACGTGAGGTAGCAAGAATTGCACTTGAGAAACTCATCGTGGATGGTAGAATTCATCCAGCCAGAATCGAAGAGATGGTTGAGAAAGCGCAGAAGGAAGTTGAAAACATGATGCGCGAGGAAGGTGAAGCTGCTACTCTTGAGGTAGGAATTCACGGAATCCATCCAGAGCTGGTAAGACTTCTTGGAAAGTTGAAATTTAGAACAAGCTACGGACAGAACGCATTGAAGCACTCTGTTGAGGTAGCTCAGTTGTGTGGTTTGTTGGCCGGAGAGATAGGTGTCGATATCAAGGTTGCAAAGCGTGCTGGATTACTCCATGATATAGGTAAATCACTTGATCATGAGATGGAGGGTTCACATGTTCAGATCGGTGCAGATCTTTGTAGAAAGTACAAAGAGTCAGCGCTTGTTGTCAATGCGGTAGAGTCACATCACGGTGATGTTGAGCCTGAGTCATTGATAGCACTTCTGGTACAGGCTGCAGATACAATTTCTGCTGCAAGACCGGGAGCAAGAAGAGAGACCTTGGAGACTTATACTACAAGACTTAAGAAGTTAGAGGATATTGCTAATTCTCATAAGGGTGTAGATAAGACATTTGCTATTCAGGCAGGTAGAGAAATTCGTGTAATGGTAGTTCCTGAGCATGTAAGCGATTCTGATATGGTATTGCTGGCTAGAGATATTGCAAAGCAGATCGAAGACGAGCTTGAGTATCCTGGACAGATTAAGGTAAATATTATAAGAGAGTCACGCGTGACAGATTACGCAAAATAAAAATTAGGGTTTGTAGAGATGATCTACAAACCCTTTTTATGATTTGTCATATACAGTTTACAATTCTTATGCATGATAAACTATAAAACGGGAGGTGAGATTAAAAGATGGAAAAATTCAAGAGGATAAAGACGGAAGTGGCATACAGAGCGCATGTGTTTGATGTATATAACGACTATCTTGAACTGCCTGACGGCAGAGATGTTGTATATGATCTGATAAAGCATCACCCGGGAGCGTGCATTCTTCCGGTGAAAGACGATGGATCGCTCATACTGATAAAGCAATACAGGAATTCTATTGATGATATAACCTACGAGGTTCCGGCTGGTTTTATCGATGAGGGAGAGTCTCCTGAAGATGCAGCCAGAAGAGAACTCAGGGAAGAGACAGGGTTTACCGCGAAGGTTGTGGAGTATGTGACTAGAGCAGTTCTGGCTATCGGTACAAGTGATGAACAGACTTACGTGTATATAGGCAGGGAACTTACCAGAGGAATATGTGCATTGGACGAGAATGAATTTATAGAGACCGAGGAGATAGGTCTTGATGATGCACTCAATATGATAAGAGATGGCAGGATAGTGGATTCCAAAACAATAATTGCAATCTACGCATATTGGGGTAAGAAATGCTCCCAAACAAGCAATCACATAATTTGAAACATAGAAAATTCAACTGAAACATTGTCGGAATTAAAAAATGTGAAATATTTTTGAAAAGAATTATGTCAATATCTAGTATACATAATTTGATCGCGCACCGCATTTTGTACTTTTATTAAAAATGCCGTGAAGCCTTGATTTTACTTGTTAAAATAGTGTTTGATTTTATTTACATTTGTATTTATAATATAATTCAGTCTACATAACTAAGGGGATAAATTAGTGGAACAATACATAGACAGATATGTTGATTATTTAAGAAATGTAAAAAAATCCAGTGAGAATACTGTTGCATCATATCGGAGAGATCTGATAAAATTCTACAGGTATTTTGACGAGAAGGGTATAACGAGGATTGATGATATTAATGAAACTTATATCACTTCGTATGTGTTGGAAATGGAGAAACAGGGGATGTCCATGGCTACGGTGTCACGTAACATTGCATCCATAAAGTCATTCTATGCCTATCTCATGAGGGAGAGGATAGTGAATGATGATCCAACGGAGAATATCAAGCCTCCGAAGATCGTGAAGAAGGTTCCTGAGACGCTTACCATAAGTGAGGTGAACAAGCTTCTCGACCAGCCTACCAACAAGACTCCAAAGGAGATCAGGGATAAGGCGATGCTGGAGCTGTTGTATGCTACAGGAATACGTGTTACAGAGCTTGTGACATTGAAACTCACGGATGTCAACATAAAGCTTGGGTTCATTGAGTGCCACGACGGCGACAGGGTGAGGACTGTTCCGGTTGCGGAGGTTGCTCAGAGAGCCCTCAGCAGATATATTACTGAGGTGCGCGATGATATGAGTGGAGGCAGTGATTATCTGTTCTTCAACTGCAAGGGTGCACCTATGACGAGACAGGGATTCTGGAAGATAATAAAGTATTATGCGGCTAAGGCCGGCATAGATAAGGATATAACACCTCATATGATAAGGCATTCATTTGCCTCACATATGTTGGGGAATGGAGCGGATATAAAGTCTGTTCAAGAGATGCTTGGACATGTGGATATTGCGACAACCCAGATATATCTTACAAATAAGCAGAGTAAGCTCAAGGAAGAATATGCAAAGGCATATCCGAGGGCCTAACAAATAACTTATAAACTAAGGAGACAATTAAATCATGGAAAACAATTACTACGTTCCGGCACAGATCATTGAGAATAATCTCAAGGGTGCTGTTGGAAAGGCAAATCTCAAGCTGTACAAGATGATCATGATGGGATTCTTTGCAGGAATGTTCATTGCGATAGGAGCTGAGGGATCAAACCTTGCGGTGCATACGGTGGACAATTTCGGACTTGCGAAGACTCTTGCAGGATGCATATTCCCTGTAGGACTCATGATGTTATCGATTATCGGTGCAGAGCTGTTTACCGGAAACTGTATGATGATAACAGCGGTTATTGATGGTAGGATAAAGCTTGTGCAGATGCTCAAGAACTGGGTTATTGTATATCTCAGCAATATGCTTGGATCAGTTGTGACTGCAGCTCTTATATATGGAAGCGGTCAGTTTGATAATTCAGCAGGCGGCCTTGGCGCTTATACCATCAAGGTGGCTATGGGTAAGACAGGCCTTGATTTTTGCAATGCGTTCATGTCGGGAATAATGTGTAATGTTCTCGTGTGCATCGCGGTTCTCATGTCATCTTCGGCTAAGGATATAATTGGAAAGCTGTTTGCATGCTTCTTCCCGATAATGGTATTCGTCGTGTCAGGTTTTGAGCACTGCGTTGCAAATATGTACTATATACCTGCAGGTCTGATGGCTGCATCAAACAGCAAGTACGTGGACAAGGCATGCGAGCTCTATGGATATACCGCACAGCAGATAAGTGACCAGCTCACAGTGGGACATTTCTTCAGTAAAAATCTCCTCCCTGTAACGCTTGGTAATATCATCGGCGGTGGTCTGATAGTGGGAATTGGACTTTACATCATCAACAAGCCTAAAAAGGTGGAAGAGTAGAATCTGGCGCCAGACTTATAGGCAACAAGGTCAGAATGATGGACTGAATAAATGATGGAATGAAAAATAAGATAGATAAATAAAAAACAGATGTGGCATGATTTGAGGAATCACCCCTGGATCATATCACATCTGTTTTTTATTATTTACATTTTATCGCATTATTGTTTGTCGCAATTTTCAGTTTGTTTGACAATTACTTATAAAAGTCAATTATCTTGTCCATTCTGGATGACATATTCTCAAATATAAGATCAAGGATCGTCAGGGCGGTCATGGCCTCGACGACCACAACAGCTCTCGGCCCAATGATAGGATCGTGGCGGCCTCTGATCGAGACCTCTATGTTATCCCTGGACTTGTTAACGGTTTTCTGTGTGGATGCGATGGATGGGGTCGGCTTGAAATGCGCCTTGATGATTATGTCTGAACCATCGCTCATTCCGCCGAGAATACCTCCGGCGTGATTGGTCTCCTTGTCTACGTTATAACCGTTCATGACAAATGCATCATTGTTATATGAGCCTCTTGCAGTGGATACCTCGGTGCCGTCGCCAATCTCGACAGCTTTCACAGCTCCGATGGACATAACTGCCTTTGCGAGGCATGCATCCAGTTTGTCAAATACCGGTTCACCGATACCTGCCGGCATTCCATGCACGATACATTCAACACCAGAGCCTATGGAATCGTTCTCCGCCATGCAGTCTTGAAGAAGGATTGATGCCTTCTCGTAGGCATCCGGGTCTGGCATATTGAGGTCGTTCTTAAGTATATAGTCAGCGTCAAAATTGTTCCTGTCTATATGTACATCACCGATGGAAGATACGTAGGTAGTTATGGTGATACCGAGTTCCTTCAGTATCTTTGAGGCGATCGCACCGGCTGCAACTCTGCCGATGGTCTCTCGTCCCGATGAACGGCCGCCGCCTCTGTAATCCCTGAAGCCATATTTTTCATCAAATGTATAATCTGCGTGGCCTGGTCTGTAATATGTGGCGATATCTCCGTAATCCCCGGAGCGCTGGGATGTATTTCTCACCATCATGGATATAGGAGTTCCGGTTGTCTTTCCCTCGAAAATTCCTGACAGTATCTCTATGGTATCGGATTCCTTTCGAGGCGTTGAGAACTGTGAAAATCCGGGTTTTCTGCGATCCAGAAATACCTGTATATCTTCCTCACACAGTGGAAGACCGGCAGGGCAGCCGTCAACGACAACTCCCAGAGCTTTTCCGTGGGATTCTCCCCATGTGGTGATGGTAAATTTATTTCCTATGGTGGAACCTGCCATAATATATCTCCTTTCAAATGCGGCGAAACCTGCCGCTCTCTATTCGGCAAATGAACTGCAGAGTCCTGCAGCGCAAATGTCCACGCGCACTATTATAGCATAGATAAGTTTGTGATAACAAGAAATAAGTTGGAATGCTGTAAAGTGTGAAAGCGTATAAGGCGAATGTCAAACCGGGAATATTACCGGCCGGGGTTGTAATGAAATATGTTATATATTAAAATATCTATGAAATAAATGAAAGAACACGGCTGAAAGCACAGCCGGACATAAGGTGGTCAAGAAAATGGAGAAATATTATATAGTAAAATCGATAGACGGAGATTACGCAAATCTTGCTGATGAGAATGATCTTGGCGGTGAGACAAAGCTCGTTGCAAGGGCGCTGCTTCCGGAAAGTATAGCGGAAGGAACAAGGCTGCACTATGCATTTTTGCAGTATGAAATTGCGGATTAATTTCCTCTTTACAAAACCAGACACATATGTTATCCTACACAAGGTCAACTGACACTTAGTTTGAGGACACCTCTAGGCCTTTTGCCCGGTGTCAGTCATGTATATTATTTTATAGGAGGATTGTTATTATGATAACAAAAGAGCAGAAGCAGGAAATCGTAGCTAAGTACGGCAAGGATGCAAACGACACAGGTTCAACAGAGGTTCAGATCGCACTTCTTACAGCAAGAATCAACGATCTCAACGGACATTTCAAGGCTAATCCAAAGGATCATCACTCAAACCGTGGTCTTCTTAAGATGGTTGGTCAGAGAAGAAACCTTCTTGCATACCTCAAGAGCAAGGATATCGAGGCATACAGAAAGCTCATCGAGAGCCTTGGACTTAGAAAGTAATTTCTATTCGAGCCTTAATACAATAACAATTATGGGAATCATGTGTACAAGCATGATTCCTTTTTATTTGCCCGGACACATTTTTATGGTATCAAATAGTGTAAACAGAGGTGTTTGGATATTGTATTTTTTATATTCGTATGATAAAATTTAAAAGATTGTGGAATGACATATCGAGACTTCTATAAAGAATATCATGGATCATCGCTGAAAGATGGCAAAAAGGTTATAAGACATGGTGTTTTTTATAGTTGTTTCGACGTCTTCCACAATACAAATAAATATTAAATCAAGGAGATTTTGAGATGAGTAAGGAATTCAAGAGATACCAGAAAGAGATCGCTGGCAGAATGCTCACTGTTGATATCAACAGAGTAGCTGCACAGGCAAATGGTGCTGCATTTATCAAGTACGGTGACACAACAGTGCTTTCAACATGTACAGCTTCAGAGAAGCCAAGAGACGGAATCGATTTCTTCCCACTTTCAGTAGAGTATGAGGAGAAGTTATATTCAGTAGGAAAGATACCTGGAGGATTCAATAAGAGAGAGGGTAAGGCATCAGAGAACGCTGTCCTCACATCACGAGTAATCGACAGACCTATGAGACCGCTTTTCCCTAAGGATTATAGAAATGATGTAACACTCAACAACCTTGTTATGTCAGTAGATCCAGAGTGCAGACCGGAGCTGGTTGCAATGCTCGGATCATCTATCGCAACATGTATATCAGACGTTCCATTTGACGGACCATGTGCCATGACACAGGTAGGTCTCATCGACGGAGAGTTCATCATCAACCCAACACAGAAGCAGTGGGATGAGGGTGATCTGAAACTCACAGTTGCATCTACATCACAGAAGGTTATCATGATCGAGGCCGGTGCAAATATTGTACCTGAGGCTAAGATGATCGAAGCTATCTACATGGCTCATGATATCAACCAGGACATCATCGCATTTATCAATGAGATAGTAGCTGAGGTTGGAAAGCCAAAGCATTCATATGTAAGCTGTGCAGTTCCAGAGGAGCTCTTTGCAGCGATTAAGGAGATCGTTCCTCCAGAGGCTATGGAGGAGGCTGTATTCTCAGACGAGAAGCAGGTTCGTGAGGAGAACATCAGACAGATCACAGAGAAGCTTGAGGAGGCATTTGCAGACAACGAAGAGTGGCTTGCAGTCCTTCCAGACGCTATATACCAGTATCAGAAGAAGACAGTAAGAAAGATGATCCTCAAGGATCACAAGAGACCTGATGGACGAGCTATCAACCAGATCAGACCACTTGCTGCTGAGGTTGACATCATTCCTAGAGTCCACGGCTCAGCTATGTTTACAAGAGGACAGACACAGATCTGTAACGTATGTACACTTGCTCCACTTTCTGAGATCCAGAGAGTTGACGGACTTGACGAGAACGTTACATCCAAGAGATATATGCACCACTACAACTTCCCTTCATACTCAGTAGGAGAGACAAAGGTTTCAAGAGGACCTGGACGTAGAGAGATTGGACACGGTGCACTTGCTGAGAGAGCACTTCTTCCTGTACTTCCAAGTGAGGAAGAGTTCCCATATGCGATCAGAACCGTATCAGAGACATTTGAGTCAAATGGTTCAACATCAATGGCATCAACATGTTCATCATGTATGTCACTCATGGCTGCCGGTGTTCCTATCAAGGCTATGGTTGCCGGAATCTCATGCGGACTTGTAACAGGTGATACAGACGACGATTACATCGTACTCACAGATATCCAGGGACTTGAGGACTTCTTCGGAGATATGGACTTCAAGGTAACAGGTACAACAGAGGGTATCACAGCTATCCAGATGGATATCAAGATTCACGGACTTACAAGACCTATCGTTGAGGAGGCTATCGCAAGAACACGTGAGGCAAGACTCTTCATCATGGAGACATGTATGAAGCCGGCCATCGCAGCTCCAAGACCAACGGTCAATGAGTTCGCGCCAAAGATCAAGCAGATCAAGATCGATCCAGAGAAGATCGGTGAGGTTATCGGACAGAGAGGTAAGACTATCAACACTATCATCGAGGAGACAGGTGTTAAGATCGATATCGATGATGAGGGAAGAATCTCTATCTGTGGCGTAGAGCAGGCAGGTATGGACAAGGCTATCGAGATGATCAACATGATCGTAGAGCCTCTTGAGGTTGGCAAGAACTACCATGGTAAGGTTGTAAAAGTTATCGACTGTGGAGCTATCGTATCGCTTGCACCTAACAAGGATGGACTCATCCACATCTCAAAGCTTTCAGACAAGAGAGTTGCAAAGGTTGAGGATGTTGTAAATGTAGGTGATGAGGTTGACGTTAAGGTCATCAAGATCGACGAGAGAGCAGGAAGAATAAGCCTGAGTCTCAAGGATGTACAGTAAATAACAGTTCTGAGCTAAACTATAATAAGGATATTTTTTATAAGGGTAAATTTGATGTCTCGAAGCCGGTCTGTCATATGGCCGGTTCCGGGGCATTGTAGTAAATAAAGGCATACATAAACAAACTAAAAAATAAATGCAGATTTAAGGGGGAACATATGAGATACGGTTATTTTGACGAACAGAACAAAGAGTATGTAATTGACAGACCAGACACCCCGGCACCTTGGGCAAACTACCTTGGTTCACCGGAATACGGAGCTATAATCTCCAACAACGCAGGAGGCTACAGCTTTGAGAAGTCAGGAGCAAACGGAAGAATACTGAGATACATATTTAACAGCTTTGATCAGCCTGGAAGATATGTATATCTTCGCGATGATGACACAAAGGATTACTGGTCAGCATCATGGCAGCCGGTAGGCAAGAGTCTTGATGTGTATAAGAGTGAATGTCACCATGGAACGGCATATACAAAGATGTATGCAGAGTATTCTGATATCAAGTCAGAGGTGATGTATTATGTTCCACTTAACAAGACACATGAAGTGTGGAAGGTGAGAGTTACCAACAACTCTGATAAGCCTCGTAACCTTTCAGCTATCGGATACTGTGAGTTTACAAATGACTGCAATTATGAGCAGGATCAGGTAAATCTCCAGTATACACTGTTCATAACCAGAACATATTTCATGGACAACAACAAGATCCTTCAGGTCATCAATGAGAATGTTGAGAAGGCTGAGATCAATGGAAGTAAGGCAAACAAAAGATTCTTTGCACTTGCCGGAAGTGATGTTGCATCATACTGTGGTGACAAGGAGGAGTTCCTTGGAAGATATCACGGCTACGGCAATCCGATCGGAGTTATAAATGGAGATCTTGGCAACAAGCTCAACTACAACAGCAATGCCTGCGGTGGACTCCAGACAAAATTCACACTTGCTCCGGGCGAGTCAAAGGATTTTGCATTCATAGTCGGAATGAAGGACAATGACGCTGCAAATGCTGTCATAGCCGGATACGCAGATCCTGCCGCAGCATGTCAGAAGGAGCTTGACGAGCTGATCGAGTATTGGCATTCAAAGCTCAACAACTTCCAGGTGCACACACCTAGTGATTCATTCAACAACATGGTAAATACATGGAATGCATACCAGTGTTTCATGACATTCATATGGTCAAGAGCTGCATCGTTCTCATACTGTGGTCTGAGAAACGGATATGGATACAGAGATACAGTTCAGGATATCCAGGGCGTTATCCACCTTGCACCTGAGATGGCTCTTGAGAAGATCAGATTCATGCTGTCAGCACAGGTTGACAACGGCGGTGGACTTCCACTTGTAAAGTTCACACATAACGCAGGTCATGAGGATACACCGGATGATCCATCATATGTACAGGAGACAGGACATCCTGCATACCGTGCAGATGACGCACTTTGGCTGTTCCCAACTGTATATAAGTATATTGCTGAGTCAGGCAACCTTGACTTCATAGACGAGGTTATTCCATTTGCCAACAAGGATGAGGGTACAGTTTATGAGCATCTTAAGAGAGCGATAGATTTCTCCATGAACAGACTTGGAGATAATGGTATGCCGGCAGGACTCTGGGCAGACTGGAATGACTGTCTGAGACTTGGAAAGAGAGGCGAGTCAACATTTGTTGCAATGCAGCTCTACTATGCGATGACAGTTATCAAGTATTTTGCTGAGATGAAGGATGATGCAGAGTACATAGATTACATCAATAGCATTCAGTACAAGATGGGTGAGACCATTCAGGAGAAGTGCTGGGAGGATGACAGATTCATCCGTGGATACAAGGAAGGCGGACAGGTCATCGGTTCAAAGAATGATCCTGAGGCAAGCATGTGGCTGAATCCTCAGTCATGGGCAGTTATAAGCGGACTTGCCACAAGAAAGCAGTCTGAGATCGCCCTTGAGTCTGTTCACAGGGAGCTTAACACAGAGTACGGTGTGAGACTTATGTTCCCACCATACAGAGAGCATGCATTTGACGGAGCACTCATGCTTCTGTTCAATGCAGGAACAAAGGAGAATGCGGGTATATTCTCACAGCCACAGGGCTGGATAATACTTGCCGAGGCGCTCATGGGACATGGAAACAGAGCGTTTGAGTATTTCAACGAGAGCTCCCCTGCATCCATGAATGATAAGGCAGAGATCAGAAAGCTTGAGCCATACTGCCATGGACAGTTCACAGAGTCTGTTGGAAGTCCATTTGAGGGTCGCGCTCATGTACACTGGCTTACAGGTACAGCATCCACATGTATGGTTGGCTGCGTTGAGGGTATCATGGGTATGAGACCAGACTTTGGCGGAATCAAGATCGCGCCTTCAGTCCCATCAGACTGGAAGGAGTTTGAGATCGAGAAGATGTTCAGGGGTAAGAAGCTCTCAATCAAGGTTCAGAATCCTGATGGACATGAGAGCGGTTTCCAGAGCCTCACATTAAATGGTGAGAAACTTGAGGCCAATTATATCCCTGCTGACAAGCTTGCTGATACAAACGATATCGTGCTTGTAATGTAATGAATATAAATACATTATTTATACCATATTAAGTTAAGAAGGGCTCAGCCCTTCTTAATTTTTGCCCTGATGCAGAATGAGTGGATTGGGGTTGGAAGGTGGTGCAGGCGAAGTGGAATCGGTATCGATCGCTGAGAGGTTAAAACTCACTGACAACATACATGTTATGGATGTTCCAGGTGGAGGTTATATCCTGTTATGTGGAATATATGGAGAGATTGAGGGGCATGACAAGCTTCCTGCCGGTATGAAGAGTACAAGCTACGAGAAGCTGCTTCCGGTGATAGCCCAGGCAGAAAACTGCGGAGATGTAAAGGGAGTCTTGACTCTGATAAATACGGTCGGAGGCGATGTTGAGTCCGGACTTGCCATATCTGAGATGTTGTCCAGCCTGTCAAAGCCGGTCGTCAATATCGTGCTTGGCGGCGGACATTCCATAGGAGTTCCTCTGGCGGTGTCGGGAAATGTGTCTTTTATAGTGCCGACCGCAACGATGATAGTTCATCCAATAAGGACAAATACGGCGGTGCTTGGAGTTAAGCAGAACTTTGAATATATAGAGAAGATGCAGGAGAGGATCATACAGTTCACAGTGGATCACTCATCTATAGACAGGAAAGAACTGGAGAAACTTATGTTTAACACGACAGAGCTGACCAAGGATGTGGGCTCGGTTCTGATAGGAAAACAGGCTGTCGAAAAAAGGGTTATAGACAGGATCGGTGGTATGTCGGCGGCTTTAAAAACGCTGTATGACTTGATTAATTAAGAAAATGATAGTAAAATTCCATAGGATATTGTATAAACATCGATCAAGGGAGGTTGGTCATGAGCTTATTACAGGCAATTTTGATGGGAATAATACAGGGAGCTACAGAATTTCTTCCAGTCAGCAGTTCGGGACATCTGGCTATTTTCAAGAATATTTTTGGAGTGGAGACCGATACGGGTATATTATTTGACATACTGCTCCATTTTGGCACGCTGGTTGCCATATTTATAGTCTACTGGGCAGATATAAAGAAGCTTGTTATAGAGGGACTCAAGATAGTTGGAGACTGCTGTGTCAATCTGGTAAATTTCATAAAGAACAAGACCTCGAAGGAGGAACAGATATATCCGTATAGGAAGATCGTGTGTACGGCATACAGAAAGTTTGTTATGCTCATACTCGTGTCAACTCTTACGACGACGGTGATCGCAGTCCCATTTGACAAAGCTATAGGACATGCGGGAGATACACTTTTGATACCGGGTATCTGTCTGTGTATAACATCTGTTATCCTGTATTTTGCGGACAGACTGCCGGTTGGTAAGAAGAGTGCGGCAAAGGCTACATACAGAAACGCCATATTTGTAGGTCTGGTACAGGCTGTTGCTACGCTTCCGGGAATATCAAGATCCGGAAGTACGATAACTGCAGGTCTGGCATGCGGCTACACAAGAAAATTCACGGTAAAGTATTCATTTATAATGTCGATACCGGCTGTTCTGGGAGCAGTTATACTGGAGATACCTGATCTGTTTAAGTCATCTATTTCAGGAACTGATGTTGTAAATTACATAGTTGGAATGGTAGTTGCAGGTGTTGTTGGATATTTATGTATAAAATTTATGCTTTATACGGTCAAGAAAAAGAATTTTAAGGGTTTTTCCATATATTGTATGATCGCGGGAATCGTGTCTGTAATATGGTATTTTGTTGCTTAAGATTTAGAATAGAGGTAGAAAATGGCTGCTGGTAATAAAAAGTCATACAAGAACAATACATCAAAGAATGGCACGTCCAAAAACGCTGCGTCTAAAAAGACTGTGGCAAAGAACTCTTCAAAAGGCGGATCAAATAACAGGACATCTGCGAAGAAGAATACTGCATCGAAAAAAACATCTGCCAGATCAAAGGCTGCCATAGAACGCAAAGCCCGGGAAGAGGAACTGGCAAGGCAGAAGCAGATGAGAAGTGAGATCATACTCATAGTTCTCTTTGCATTTTCGGTATTTCTGCTACTTGCAAACTTCAGGATCTGCGGAATAGTGGGAGATACCGTATCGGGATTTTTCTTTGGAATAATCGGTTTCAGCGAGTACATATTCCCGGTATATCTGTTTGTGTCGGCTGCCTATCTTATATCAAATGATTTCAGGGGGAAGATCGTCAAAAAGGTTGTATATTTTGGCGTTGTGCTCATCCTGTTGTCCATGGTATTTCAGGCTATATATTCATCGACCTTTGAGTCGGTCAAGGTCCTGTACATGGATGGGTATAAGGACAGATCGGGCGGAGGAGTTATATGCGGAGGAATATTCTTTGCGATAAGGACACTGCTTGGAGTTCCGGGTGCGTGCATAGTAATATTTATAGCTGCGGTTATCATGTTCATTCTCATAACGGAGATATCAGTTATAGACGAGATCAAACTTTTCATAGCATCTATCCGTGAGCGCAGAGAAAGCGATGATGACGAACAGTATGAAGATGAGGAGTATCAAAGTGACAGATATGACGATGGTTATTACTCACATGATGTAAATGATACTCCGGTTCGCAGAGTGAGACCATCGATGGCAAATCTCAATGTGTACAGCAGCGATAAGTCCAAGGATGACAGAGCTTCCGACAGGACTGCTGCAACGCAGGTCAAGCCAAGGAAGACTAAGCCACAGAAGAATGTAGAGAGGGAGCCTGCCAGGGATTTCTTTGCCATGGAGGATGTCCACGAGCTCACTCCAGGAGATGGCGCTGTGGATATGTCCTATGATGAATTTAACAATGATATAGAGAAAATCGTCATGACCGACAGAGAGGAGATCGTCAATCCAGTTCAGATAGACAGAGAGGATCCTGTGCATAAACCGGTGCGGAAGCCTGCACCTGTGAAGAGAAGAAAGCCGATGGTCGTAACTCCTGAAGAACCAAAGCTGGCTGCTGTGGACACTGATATGGAGGATGCAGAGATACTTTCATTTACTGATGATGCGGAGGATGTCCTTGCGGGAGCGGTAAATGGCAATATGCATCCAGAGAGTGTGTCAGATTACAATCCGCTCTACGACTCTGCATTTGCGGAGGAGGAGAAGACGGATACCGCGGCTCAAAGCAAAAAGAAGCCGGCGGTACAGACTGAGAGCTCAAAGCAGTATCAGGAGGGAAGAAAATATAAATTCCCAACGGCAGATCTGCTGTCCCAGCCTAAAAAGACGAACAATTCCAACAGGGATGCCCATGTCAGGGAGACAGCCATCAAGCTTAAGAATACCCTCGAGACATTTGGCGTCAATGTAACCATAACAAACTATAGCTGCGGTCCTGCTGTAACGAGATTTGAGATGCAGCCGGAGCAGGGTGTCAAGGTCAGCAAGATACTGAACCTTGCGGACGACATAAAGCTCAACCTTGCGGCTGCGGATATACGTATAGAGGCACCGATACCTGGCAAGGCAGCCATAGGAATAGAGGTCCCTAACAAGGAGAACTCAATTGTGGCGTTCCGGGAGCTTATAGAATCAGATAATTTCAAGAACCTCAAGTCCAAAGTGGCATTTGCGGTTGGTAAGGATATAAGTGGACAGGTCATCGCAACGGATATTGCCAAGATGCCGCATCTTCTGATCGCTGGAGCCACAGGTTCGGGTAAATCAGTGTGTATCAATACACTTATAATGAGTATACTGTACAAAGCCACACCGGAGGAGGTAAAGCTCATAATGATAGATCCTAAGATGGTTGAGCTTGCATGCTACAATGGCATACCACACCTTCTGATACCGGTCGTAACAGATCCAAAGAAGGCGGCAGGGGCACTCAACTGGGCTGTCATGGAGATGACAAGAAGATACCAGCTTTTTGCTGAGCACAGTGTACGTAATATACAGGGATATAATGACAAGGTTGAAAATGCCGTTATAGCGGGAGCTGATGGAGAAAAGCTGACCAAGATGCCACAGATAGTGGTCATAGTGGATGAGCTTGCAGATCTTATGATGGTTGCCCACGGCGAAGTCGAGGATGCTATAGTGAGACTTTCACAGCTTGCCAGAGCAGCGGGTATACATCTTGTCATAGCAACACAGAGACCGTCGGTTGATGTCATAACAGGTCTCATAAAGGCAAATGTTCCATCGAGAATAGCATTTGCAGTTTCGTCGGGAGTTGATTCCAGAACCATACTTGATATGGTAGGAGCAGAGAAACTTCTTGGAAAGGGAGATATGCTGTTCTATCCGACAGGCTATCCTAAGCCGGTCAGAGTACAGGGCGCATTTGTGTCGGATGATGAGGTTACAGCGGTTGTTGATTTCCTCAAGAAGAACAATGGCGTGGGAACATATGATGAGGAGATATCTAAATCAATATCCGGAAATGGTGGATCAGGCGCCACAGCGATAGGTGGGGCTTCAGCCAGTGATAAGGATGAATATTTCGTGGAAGCGGGAAGATTCATTATAGAGAAAGAAAAAGCTTCTATAGGTATGCTTCAGAGAACGTTCAAGATAGGCTTTAACAGAGCCGCAAGGATCATGGATCAGTTGATGGCCGCGGGAGTAGTTGGCCCGGAGGAGGGCACAAAGGCCAGAAAGATCCTGATGACTCAGGAACAGTTTGATGAATATATAGACACTAATTTATAAAAAGCGGAGGATAAGAGCTATGATGACAGACATTGAAATTGCACAGAAGGCTGAGATGAAGCACATAAGGGAGGTTGCTGCAAAGCTCGGAATATCAGAGGATGACCTCGATCTCTATGGAAAGTATAAGGCAAAGCTCTCAGATGAGCTTATAAAGAAGGTTGAGGGCAACGAGAACGGAAAGCTTATCCTCGTTACAGCCATCAATCCAACACCTGCAGGAGAGGGAAAGACGACAATCACTGTAGGACTTGGTGAGGCTATGGGACAGCTTGGAAAGAAGGCGGTTATCGCACTTCGTGAGCCATCACTTGGACCATGTTTTGGAATTAAGGGTGGTGCAGCCGGCGGCGGATATGCACAGGTAGTACCTATGGAGGATCTCAACCTCCACTTTACAGGAGATTTTCATGCTATAACATCTGCAAACAATCTCCTTGCAGCCATGATGGATAACCATATCCAGCAGGGAAATGCACTGAGAATAGATGTGAACAGAATAGTGTTCAAGAGATGTATGGATATGAACGACAGAGTTCTCAGACACACAGTTGTCGGACTTGGAAAGCGTGTCGATGGAGTGCCTAGAGAGGACGGATTTGTCATCACAGTTGCATCGGAGATCATGGCTATTCTCTGTCTTGCAAGTGACATGAAGGATCTTCAGGAGAGACTTGGCAGAATAATCGTTGCATACAACATGGACAATGAGCCTGTGACAGCGGCTGATCTCAAGGCTGTAGGAGCTATGGCAGCGCTCTTAAAGGATGCCATCAAGCCAAACCTTATCCAGACACTTGAGCATACACCGGCAATCGTACACGGCGGACCATTTGCAAATATAGCACATGGATGTAACAGTGTAATGGCTACAAAGACAGCATTAAAGCTTGCAGATTATGTAATAACAGAGGCAGGATTTGGCGCAGATCTCGGAGCTGAGAAGTTCTTCGATATCAAGTGCCGTATGAACAACCTTAAGCCGGATGCGGTGGTTCTGGTTGCTACAGTAAGAGCACTCAAGTACAATGGCGGAGTTGCAAAGGCAGATCTCGGCGAGGAGAATCTCGACGCGCTTAAGGCTGGTATAGTAAACCTTGAGAAGCATATTGAGAATCTTCAGAAGTATGGCGTTCCTGTTGTTGTTACACTGAACAGATTTGTCACAGACAGCCAGGCAGAGCTTGACTTTGTCAAGGAGTTCTGCGAGGACAGAGATTGCGATTTTGCTCTTGCAAATGTATGGGAGCAGGGAGGCAAGGGTGGTATAGACCTTGCAAATGCAGTGCTCAACACGCTGGAGAACAAGAAGAGCAACTTCAAGGTGCTCTACGATGACAGCCTGTCAATAAAGGATAAGATAAATTGTATCGCTACAGAGATATATGGCGCGGATGGTGTTACATACAGCGCAGAGGCCAGCAAGGCCATCGCCAAGATCGAGGAGATGGGATTTGGTAACTTCCCTGTATGTATGGCAAAGAACCAGTATTCTTTGTCAGATGATCCAAAGAAGCTTGGAAGACCTACAGGATTCGATATAAATATCCGTGAGGTTTATGTCAGTGCAGGAGCAGGATTTGTGGTAGCGATTACCGGAACTATCATGACCATGCCTGGACTTCCAAAATCCCCTGCGGCAGAAAGGATTTATGTTGATGATGACGGCAAGATCGTCGGATTATTCTAGGAGGACAAATAAATGTATAAGCTTATAGATGGTAAGGTTATATCAAAACAGATAAAGGATGAGCTCAAGGAGAAGGTTGCGGGACTCAAGGCAGAGGGCGTAGAGATATGCCTTGCTGTCATTCAGGTCGGAAATGATCCTGCATCGTCAGTATATGTTGGAAATAAGAAGAAGGCATGTGAGTATATAGGAATAGGTTCACTGTCATATGAGCTCCCAGAGGAGACAACTGAGGAGGAGCTTCTTGCACTTATAGAGAAGCTCAACTCTGACGACAAGGTGAACGGAATACTTGTACAGCTCCCGCTTCCAAAGCATATAGATGAGGATAAGGTCATAAAGACCATATCTCCAAAGAAGGATGTGGACGGCTTCCATCCGATGAGTGTTGGTGCACTCAGCATAGGACAGCCGGGCTTTGTGTCGTGTACACCAGCCGGAGTTATCCAGCTCATCAAGAGATCAGGAATAGAGATAGAGGGTAAGGAGTGCGTGGTACTCGGCAGAAGCAATATAGTAGGCAAGCCTATGAGCATGCTGCTGCTCCGTGAGAACGGAACCGTAACCGTGTGCCATTCCAGAACAAAGAATCTCAAGGAAGTGTGCAGACGTGCTGATATACTCGTGGTGGCAATAGGAAAGCCAGAAATGATCGATGCATCTTACATCAAGGAAGGCGCAACAGTTATAGATGTGGGAATCCACAGGAATGAGAATAATAAGCTCTGCGGTGATGTGGATTTTGAATCAGCCAAGGAGGTTGCCGGAGCGATAACTCCTGTACCTGGCGGAGTCGGCCCTATGACCATAGCCATGCTCATGTCAAACTGCGTGGAATCAATAAATATAAACTAAGAACAAGTGCAAAATTATTGGAGAACAGATGAAAGTATTACTCATATCACTAGGCTGTGATAAAAATCTGGTGGACAGCGAGGTCATGCTCGGTTTGCTGAACAAAGCCGGCCACCAGCTTACAAATGATGAGACAGAGGCAGATGTAGTAGTTGTAAATACCTGTGCGTTCATCAGCGATGCGAAAGAGGAAAGCATCAACACCATCATCGAGATGGGAGAACTGAAGAAAACCGGAAAACTAAAAAAGCTTATCGTTGCGGGATGTCTGTCCCAGAGATACAAGGACGAGATAATGAAGGAGCTTCCGGAGATCGATGTCATTATTGGTGCGACCAATTACGATAAGATAGTTGAGGCAATAGGAACCGACGAGGAGGCGATCGTAGATGATATAAATTATACTCCAAGGCCGATTGCCGAGAGAATAGTAACGACAAATGCGTCGATGGCGTATTTTAAGATCGCAGAAGGTTGTAATAAACTGTGCACTTATTGTATAATACCTCACATACGAGGCAGATACAGAAGCATGCCGATGGACAGCCTGATCGCATCCGCTGAAAAGCTTGCGTCTGATGGTATAAAGGAGATTGTCCTTGTGGCACAGGAGACTACGCTGTACGGAGTTGATCTGTATGGTGAGAAGAAGCTTCCAGAGCTTCTCATAAAACTCAGTGAGATAGAAGGCATAGAGTGGATAAGACTTCTGTACTGTTATCCGGAGGAGATAACAGATGAATTAATAGAGGTTATGGCCACGAATCCGAAGATCTGCCATTATGTCGATATACCTATCCAGCATTCTGAGAATGCGATACTTAAGAGAATGGGCAGACGAACCAGCAGAGAGGACATTGTGGAGCTTGTCGGCAGACTGAGGACAGCCATGCCGGATATAGCCATCAGAACCACGCTCATATCTGGTTTCCCAGGTGAGACACAGGAACTGCACGATGGTCTGGTCGACTTTGTTGACGAGTGCGAGTTTGACAGGCTTGGAGTATTCACTTATTCGCCTGAGGAGGGCACTCCGGCTGCGGAGTACGAGGATCAGGTGGATGGAGAGCTGGCTGCAAAGTGGCGCGATGAGATCATGGAGCTTCAGCAGGAGATTTCCTATGAGAAGAACCAGCAGATGATCGGAAGCACCCAGAAGGTTCTCATTGAGGGATATCTGGTCGACGATGATGTATATGTGGGAAGAACCTACAGAGATGCTCCGGGGGTTGACGGAATAGTGTTCGTCAGCGCACCATATGAATTGATATCCGGTTCATTTGTGGATGTGAAGATAACCGAGGCAAATGAATATGACTTGACAGGAGTGATAGTAGAATGAATTTACCAAACAAATTGACAATACTAAGAGCTATAATGATTCCATTCTTTCTCGTGTTTTTATATATGTCACCGGGATGGTCGAAGTGGGTGGCACTTGGAATATTCATAGCCGCATCACTTACAGATATGCTTGACGGAAAGATTGCAAGAAAATACAATCTGGTTACCAATTTTGGAAAATTCATGGATCCTCTGGCAGATAAGCTGCTGGTATGTTCGGCACTCATAGCACTGTCGGATCTGAACAGGATCCCAGCATGGATCGTTATAGTGATCATAGCGCGTGATTTCATAATAAGCGGATTCAGACTTATTGCGGCAGAAAAGGGAATTGTTATTGCTGCCGGATGGTGGGGAAAGATCAAGACAACGGTTCAGATGATCATGGTAGGATTTCTGATAGCTGATCTCAAGGTGTTCTACATCTTTGATCAGGTGCTCATCTACCTTGCACTTGCACTGACACTTATATCTCTTGGAGATTATCTGTATCACAACAGAGAAGTCCTCAAGAACTAAAACAGTAAAAAATAAAACAGATTTTATAATTCAACGGGGAATTTGGGGTATACTTTTGTTTGAGGGTATATTTTACACATATTCCCTGTTTTATTTTGAAAAATAATCGCTTACAACGCCGATAAACCTTTGGTGGTTTTTTCGATTTTACTTGAAATATGACGACAAAGGCTTTACAATTATACTCGGCGAAAATTGGACTATATATAGTCCTAAAATAAATTAAACGGAGGGCTAAAAATGAGCAACACACCAAGCTTGTCAGCAAGTGACAGAATTTCAATGTTACTTGATGACTCAAGTTTTGTTGAAATCGGCGCATATGTAACTGCTAGAAATACAGATTTCAACATTCAGGACAAGGATACTCCAAAAGACGGCGTAATAACCGGTTATGGAGTGATCGATGGCAATTTAGTTTATGTTTACAGCCAGGATGCAAAGGTGCTCGGCGGTTCTATAGGCGAGATGCATGCCAAGAAGATCGCAAACCTTTACGACATGGCAATGAAGATGGGTGCACCTGTTATCGGGCTGATCGATTGTGCCGGACTCAGACTTCAGGAGGCTACAGATGCTCTTAATGCATTTGGAGAGGTATTCATGAAGCAGACTCTTGCATCAGGTGTAATACCACAGATCACAGCTATATTTGGTACATGCGGTGGTGGTGCAGCACTTATACCTAATCTCACAGACGTAACATTCATGACTAAGGAAGGAGCTAAGCTCTTTGTTAACAGTCCAAATGCTCTGGATGAGAACCGTGCAGAGAAGCTTGACACTGCAGCAGCAGATTATGTTGCAGAGAACACAGCAAATGTTGACGCAGTATACGACACAGAGGCAGAGCTTCTCGGTGCAGTGAGAACTATGGTAGGTCTTCTTCCATCAAACAATGAGGATGATGGCGATTGCGCAGTATGTGAGGATGATGTGAACAGAATCATTCCAGATCTTGCTACAAAGGCAGGGGATGTGAAGGCTGTTATAGCAGATATCACTGATGATGAGTTTGTATTCGAGCTCAAGAAGGATTTTGCAGATGACGTTGTTACTGCATTTATCAGACTTAACGGTGAGACAGTTGGTGTTGTCGGAAACCAGAAGGATGTCATGACAACAGCCGGTGCATATAAGGCAGAGGATTTCGTAAAGCTTTGTGATTCATTCAATATCCCAGTTGTCACACTTGTAAACATCAAGGGATTTGCAGCAACTGTAAAGGAAGAGAAGACTATCTCAAAGGCTGTTGCAAAGCTTACTTACGCTTATGCCAACGCAACAGTGCCAAAGGTAACTGTTATGCTTGACAAGGCATATGGTACAGCCTACACAGTTATGTGTTCAAAGGCTATCGGAGCTGATGTTGTATTTGCTTGGCCTAAGTCAGTTATCGGAACAATGGATCCAGAGATGGCTGTAAAGATCATGTATGAAGATGAGATCGCAGCAGCCGGTGACAAGCTTGCTTATATCAAGGAGAAGAAGGCTGAGTACACAGATGCTCTTTCAGGTGCCGTATCTGCAGCGAGAAGAGGCTACGTGGATGATATCATCGAGCCTGATGCAACAAGAAAGAGAGTTATAGCAGCACTCGATATGCTTTTTTCTAAGAGTGAGGACAGACCATTCAAGAAGCATGGAACAATATAAAGGAGTGACAACTTAATGGAAAAGATAATAAAGAAAAAGTTATTATTGATAGTTTCTATGTTAGCTGTTACATTTGCACTTGCCGGATGTTCGTCTTCAGACAAGAAAGTAGAATTTGACTATGACGGAAACACATTGGTTCAGATAGCAGAAACACAGGCTACGAATTACATGCAGGTTGCGCAGGTTGAAGATGTATATAATTTCTATGTGGATGAAGAGGCAAATGGCGGTCAGGTAGATGAAACGACTGCTGATGCATTAAAGGTTTTTTCAACGATTGAGTCTGACTATGGTAAATTCCAGCAGTTTAAGCCGGTCAATCTCGAAGATGAAGATGATAAAACAATACAAGAAGTTGATGACAAGGTTGTTGTTACATTATATGCAGAATGTGCAGAAAAAGAAGCTATAGTAAAGGCAACATTTGTAGACAATTCGGTAACTTACAATTTCCAGAAGTATTCAGTGATGGCTCAGAATCAGTATTCAGAAGAAGAGGCTGATCAGATGCTTGCATCAAATGGTGTTTATCCATACAAGATTTCCGAATTTGAAGTTGCTGCTAATCAGACACTTAAGGACAAGATGAAGGATGCGGGAGCAAATACCCTCATAGGTATGGGTATCGTGTTTATAGCACTTATCTTCATATCATTCATAATTTCACTTCTCAAGTATGTTCCGGCTCTTTTGGACAAGGAGACAAGAGAGAAGAGAAAGGCTGAGAAGGCAAAGAAGGCTCTTGGAAGCGTTGCAACATTAAATGTTGACAAGGAGGATGAGACTCCTGCAGGAAACGCACCTGCTCCGGCTGGAATAGTAGACATTGTCAACACAGCGACCGGTGAGAGCGTTATGAACGACTCAGAGATTGTTGCGGTTATATCAGCAGCGGTTATGGCGGCACAGGGCGGAAAGACAAGAGTTCGTGTAAACTATCCAAGTAACGATAAGTTGGTTGTAAGACCAAGAAAAAAGAATAAGAGATAATTATAGGAGGATAATTGTTATGAAGAATTATAGAATCACAGTTAATGGCACATCATACGATGTATCAGTTGAAGAATTATCAGGTGGCGCAGCTCCAGTGGCAGCACCTGCACCAGCAGCAGCTCCTGCAGCTCCAGCACCAGCAGCAGGCGGCGCAGGAAGCGTTAAGGTTTCATCACCTATGCCTGGTAAGATCCTTGCAGTAAAGGCTAATGTTGGCGATTCAGTAAAGAAGGGTCAGGTAATCCTTATCCTTGAGGCTATGAAGATGGAAAACGAAGTTGTTGCTCCAGAAGATGGTACAATCGCAAGCATAGACGTTACAGTAGGCGCTAGTGTTGAGTCAGGCGATACACTTGCAACACTCAACTAATTGCTTGAATTAGAATAAATCTTATAGGAGGAAACAACTAAATGGGCAGCACAATAGTTGACGTTTTGACAAATTTAGCTAATCAGACCGGTTTTGCAAGTCTTGACTGGAAGAACTACGTTATGATCCTTATAGCGTTTGTATTCATGTACCTTGCAATCGGAAAGGGCTTTGAGCCACTTCTTCTTGTCCCTATCTCATTTGGTATGTTTCTTGTAAACATGTTCCCAGATATTATGGCAGAGGGCGGCTTGTTACATTATTTTTACCTGCTTGATGAGTGGAGTATCTTACCTTCGCTTATATTCATGGGTGTAGGTGCCATGACAGACTTTGGTCCGCTTATTGCAAATCCAAAGAGCTTCCTGCTTGGCGCTGCAGCTCAGTTCGGTATTTATGCAGCTTACTTCCTTGCATTCCTTATGGGATTCAATGGTAAAGAGGCTGCAGCTATATCAATCATCGGTGGTGCTGATGGTCCTACATCTATCTACCTTGCCGGTAAGCTCGGTATGGGTGGAACACTTCTCGGACCTATAGCAGTTGCGGCATATTCATATATGTCACTGGTTCCAGTTATCCAGCCACCTATCATGAAGGCTCTCACAACAAAGAAGGAGAGACTTGTTAGAATGCCACAGCTCAGACCTGTAACCAAGATCGAGAAGATTCTCTTCCCTATCATTGTTACACTTGTGGTAGTTCTTATACTTCCAACAACAGCTCCACTTGTAGGTATGCTGATGCTTGGTAACCTCTTCAGGGAGTGCGGCGTTGTAAAGCAGCTCACAGAGACAGCTTCAAACGCTCTTATGTATATCGTTGTTATCTTACTTGGTACTTCAGTAGGTGCATCTACAAGTGCAGAGGCATTCCTTAAGATGAGTACACTTAAGATAGTATTCCTTGGTCTTGTCGCATTCGCATTTGGTACAGCAGCCGGAGTTCTCTTCGGTAAGCTCATGTGTTGGGCGACAAAGGGTAAGGTTAATCCGCTTATCGGTTCAGCTGGTGTATCAGCCGTTCCAATGGCAGCCAGAGTTTCACAGAAGGTTGGATCACAGTATGATCCTACAAACTTCCTTCTGATGAACGCTATGGGACCAAACGTTGCAGGTGTTATCGGTACAGCCGTAGCTGCAGGTACATTCCTTGCAATATTTGGAATTTAATCAGAATTTATATAATTATAGGAGGACGATAAAATGGCAGATAAGAAACCGATAAAGATTACGGAAACTGTACTGCGTGATGCGCATCAGTCACTTATAGCTACTCGTATGACAACCGAGCAGATGCTTCCTATCATCGACAAGATGGATAAGGTTGGTTATCATTCAGTAGAGTGCTGGGGCGGTGCAACATTTGATGCATCACTCAGATTCCTTAAGGAGGATCCATGGGAGAGACTCAGAAAGCTCAGAGATGGATTCAAGAATACAAAGCTGCAGATGCTCTTCAGAGGACAGAATATCCTCGGATACCGTCATTATGCAGATGATGTTGTTGAGTATTTCGTACAGAAGTCAATCGCAAATGGTATTGATATCATCAGAATATTTGACTGTCTGAACGATCTTAGAAACCTTCAGACATCAGTTAAGGCTTGTAACAAAGAGGGTGGACATGCCCAGGTAGCTCTTTCATATACACTCGGTGATGCATATACTCTGGATTACTGGAAGGATATGGCAAAGAGAATCGAGGATATGGGAGCAGATTCAATCTGTATCAAGGATATGGCTGGACTTCTTGTTCCAAATAAGGCTACAGAGCTTGTACAGGCACTCAAGGATGGTTCAAGCCTTCCAATTCAGCTTCATACACATTACACATCAGGTGTAGCTTCAATGACATATCTCAAGGCTGTAGAGGCTGGATGTGATGTCATCGATACAGCAATCTCACCTCTTGCGCTTGGTACATCACAGCCTGCAACAGAGGTTATGGCCAAGACATTTGAGGGAACAGAGTTTGATCCAGGTCTGGATCAGAAGCTTCTGGCTGAGATAGCAGACTACTTCAGACCACTCAGAGAAGAGTGGATCGCAAGTGGTCTCTTAAATCCAAAGGTTCTTGGCGTTAACGTTAAGACACTTCTCTACCAGGTACCTGGTGGAATGCTTTCAAACCTCGTATCACAGCTCAAGGAGATGGGTGCTGAGGATAAGTTCGAGGCAGTTCTTGAGGAGGTTCCAAGAGTTCGTAAGGACTATGGTGAGCCACCACTTGTTACTCCTTCAAGCCAGATCGTTGGCACGCAGGCAGTTCTCAACGTCGTAACAGGCGAGAGATACAAGATGTGTACAAAGGAGTCAAAGGCACTTGTACGTGGCGAGTATGGTCAGTCAGTAAAGCCTGTTGATCCAGAGGTTAAGAAGAAGGTTATCGGCGATGAGAAGCAGATCACATGCCGTCCAGCAGATCTTCTTGAGAACGAGCTCGACAAGATTGAGAAGGAGATGATCCAGTACAAGAAGCAGGATGAGGATGTACTCACATATGCACTGTTCCCACAGGTTGCAACTGACTTCTTCAAGTACAGAGAGGCTCAGGATAAGAAGGTCGATGTCACACTTGCTGACAAGGACAGCACAGCTTATCCAGTTTAATAACTGAATTCATAAGGTCAGATATATAAATGATCATAAAAAGGGACGGAGCTCCGCGAGCGGAGTCTCTGTCCTTTTGTTTAATATATGGAGATAATATGACAGGAAAAATAGTGGTTATAGGAGCAGGAGCTGCAGGGGTAATGGCTGCACTGACAGCGGCACAGAAGAATAAGGTCATTCTCATTGAAAAGAATGACAGGATCGGAAAAAAGTTATTTATAACAGGTAAGGGACGTTGTAATGTGACAAATGCATGTGACGCTGACGGATTTTTTAATTCAGTGGTCACGAACAGCAAGTTTATGTACAGCTCCTTTTATACATTTGACAACAATATGATAATGGACTATCTGGAGAAGGCCGGATGTCCGCTCAAGATAGAACGCGGAGGAAGAGTGTTCCCGACAAGCGATCATTCTTCAGACGTTATAGGAGCATTCAAAACTCTTATAAACAGAAATAAAAATATAAGTCTGTATTTGAATACGAAGGTTACAGGAATCAATATAGAGGATGGCAGGATAAAGAGTGTTGACGTATCAGGAGATAACGGCGGGACAGGCAATGACAGGATATACTGTGATGCTGTTATAATTTGTACCGGCGGAAGATCGTATCCACTCACGGGATCTACCGGAGACGGATACAGACTGGCAGAACATATGGGTCATACGATAAAGCCGTTAAGTCCATCACTGGTTCCGTTTGAGATAGAAGAGAAATGCTGCTCCATGATGATGGGACTGTCGCTTAAAAACGTGGCACTTCACATAAGCAGTGGAAAGAAGAAAATATTTGACGAACAGGGGGAGATGCTGTTTACCCACTTTGGCATAAGTGGGCCGCTGGTGATCAAGGCCTCCGCATATATACACAGGTATATTGGAAAAGATATAGACATGTACATAGATCTGAAGCCGGCTATGGACAGAGATATGCTTGATGCCAGACTCCTCAAGGATTTCAAGAAATATGCAAACAAAGACTTCAAGAATTCTCTTGGAGATCTGCTTCCGATCAAGATGATAGATGTGGTTGTGGAGAGATCCGGTATCGATCCGTATAAGAAGGTCAACTCAGTGACCAGGGAAGAAAGACAGAGACTTATAGATGTGCTGAAGGAATTCAGACTTACATTTGTGGGGCTTCGGGGATATGATGAGGCTATAATCACAAGAGGCGGAGTGAGCGTAAAAGAGGTAAATCCTTCCACCATGGAGTCTAAGCTTGTGGGGGGCGTGTATTTTGCCGGAGAACTGCTGGATATCGATGCGCTGACAGGTGGATTTAACCTGCAGGTGGCGTGGTCGACTGGTATATCTGGCTGGACTTTCTGCTTCCGAGAGTTTACAATAGGCGTGGACGACAGTCAATTTAATTACAGGGAGACGAAGATATGAATATAGCAATAGATGGACCTGCAGGTGCAGGCAAAAGCACGATAGCAAAAAAGGCGGCAGGCGAGCTTGGTTTTATATATGTGGATACAGGTGCCATGTACAGGGCGGTGGCTGTATATCTCACAGAAAGCGATATATCTGCCAGCGATGAAGACCTGGTGGAGAAAAGCATAGCGGACATTTCCGTGGAGATAAAATATGAGGATGGAGCACAGCAGGTCTACCTTAACGGCGAGAATGTAACAGGAAAGCTGAGAACTGAGGCTGCCGGTAATATGGCTTCAAAGGCATCTGCACTTCCATGCGTCAGGGAAAAGCTTTTGTCACTCCAGCGGGATCTCGCTGCTTCAAATGATGTTGTCATGGATGGAAGGGATATAGGAACAAATATACTTCCTTCAGCAGAGCTCAAGGTATACCTTACCGCCTCTTCGGCAGTGAGGGCCAAAAGAAGATATGACGAGCTTGTCGCAAAGGGCGCTGAGAATATTGATATAGAGAAGATAGAGCAGGATATAATCCAGAGGGATAAGCAGGATATGGAGAGAAAAACAGCTCCTTTAAAGAGGGCTGATGACGCGGTTCTTATCGACAGCTCAGATATGACGATAGAGCAGGTTACAGACACTATAGTCGGACTTGCAAGAGAGAGAATGTAATACAGGTGGTTTAGATATGGAGATATTACTTGCAAAGAGTGCCGGATTCTGCTTTGGCGTTCAGCGTGCGGTGGATACAGCATACGAACATGCTGACGAGGAAAATGTGTATACTTATGGTCAGATAATACACAATGAAGAGGTGGTTGGTGACCTTACAAAGCACGGAGTGCAGGTGATCGACAGTGATGACGAATTGCTTGAGATAAAAGACAGCAAGGTCATAATCAGATCCCATGGCGCTGAGAAAAGGATATATGACATTCTGGAGGCTGGTGGGAATACGGTGATAGATGCGACCTGTCCATTTGTCAAGAAGATACACAACATAGTGCGCGAGGAAGGACAGAAAGGAAATACAGTCGTCATCATAGGCGACTCAAGCCATCCCGAGGTGAAAGGAATCGTGGGCTGGTGTGTAGAGCCTCCGGTAGTCATAGGTTCCGAGGAGGAGGCTGAGGCTTTTGTAAGAAAATGTATTGACGGAGAGGTCAAAACAGCGGATAATATATCGATAGTTAGTCAGACAACTTTTAATTACAGAAAATTTAATTATATTGTTGATATTATTCGAAATAAATTGTATAATGTTACTGCTTATAAGACTATCTGTAATGCTACGTCTGTGCGTCAAAGGGAGGCGCAGGAGATTGCATCAAAGGTAGATGCCATGATTGTTATAGGTGGTCGGAACAGCTCTAATACTCAGAAGTTATATGAGATTAGTAAAAAAGAATGTGAGAATACTTACTATATACAGACACTCGTTGATTTGGATTTGACTACTTTTGAATCCGTTAGTAGGGTAGGTATTACAGCTGGGGCATCTACCCCAAACAAAATTATTAAGGAGGTTCATGGTAGGATGGACGAGATGAATTTTGAAGAATTATTAAAGAATGATGAGAGCAGAGTCTCAATCAAGACAGGAGAGATAGTAGAAGGTAGAGTTATCGATGTTAAGCCTGATGAGATTCTGGTAGACATCAGCTACAAGTCAGATGGTATTATTCCTAGAAGCGAGTATACCAACACACCTAATGCAGATCTGACAGAGCTTGTACATGTTGATGATCCGATAACAGCCAAGGTTGTTAAGACAAACGATGGCGAGGGATCAGTTCTTCTCTCATACAAGAGAGTTGCTGCAGAGAAGGCTAATGAGAAGCTTGAGGCTGCTCTTGAGTCAGGAGAGATCCTTACAGGTAAGGTTGTTCAGGTTGTAAGCGGTGGACTTAACGTTATGTACGATGAGACAAGAGTATTTATCCCTGCTAGTCTTGTTTCAGATACATACGAGAAGAATCTTGACAAGTACCTTGATCAGGATATCGAGTTTGTACTCACAGAGTACCAGCCAAAGAAGAGAAGAATAATTGGTAACAGAAAGCAGATCGTTGCAGCAAGAAAGGCAGAGGCTGCAAAGGCTCTGTTTGATAGAATAGAAGTTGGAAT
>ENA-OQKQ01000013-OQKQ01000013.1-human-gut-metagenome-genome-assembly--contig:-NODE-13-length-73803-cov-5.206770_pt1 | contig 73803 bp, 66 predicted proteins | sample MGYA00242651_ERZ504803 | MGnify/ENA primary metagenome ERZ504803 (study PRJEB26092, sample SAMD00036380) | human gut metagenome | host: Homo sapiens | study: EMG produced TPA metagenomics assembly of...
TGTGTAAGTGCCGTGAGGCATTCAGCTTGGCAGTACTAATAGGTCGAGGGCTTGACCACAAGATTTCTTTGGTCAGCTGTGTAGTATATACTTTAACCCGATTGGTCATTCCAATATGAATTTAACTAATCTTTCTTCTTAATCTTCTTTCCTTTATTCAGTTTTCAGGGTGTTTACCCTTTTATATACACCGAGTAATCGGTGGTTCATTTGAACTTTCAGCACCACATAATGTGGTGCTTTTTTGTTTATATTTTACAAAAAAGTAAAGGGATATTTTATAACCGAAGATTGAAATAGTATTGATTATAATTACTGTATATGGTACAATGATAACAGTTCTAAAAACTATGATGTAAATTTGGATGGTACAGCACATTGATACAGAAGATGATATAGGGGGATAAACAATGAAAAAATTATTATCAATCATACTCGTTGGAATTTTGGCGGTTTCATCTTTCATTTTAACAACATTTGCTGCTGAAAATGAAAAGTCCGAAACTGAAATAGAGCGTGAGAAACTTGGCTGGCTCCTTGACGCATTTAAAATTCTCAACACAAACATTGGTGAGGCGAGAATCTATAACTATGTTGCAGGTGATACATATAATGCTGCATACAATCTTTATAATCAGGACGAACTTGCAACAGCCGAGGAATATAAAAATATGAAGGACAAGCTGTATAGTGCCGCTTATAACCTTTATGTTGATGTTGCATATGCCAAAACTGCTTACGATAATGCCTGTAAGGAACAGAATTACAACAACTGGTATTCTGATGAGCAATGGAACGAATTTCAGTATAAGCTTGCTGATTTAAAAACCAACTTAGAGCCGTATATTGCAGGCACTAATGATTACGATGTTTGGGCTATTACAAATGCCTACAATGAACTTCTTGCTGTGTACAACAAGATGACGAATGCCTATACTTTAAAAGGTGATGTGAACAAAGACGGTGTTGTTAATGTTGTCGATGCTACCCTTATTCAGAAATATATCGCCCATGAGGTTGAATTTACAGGTGCTCAGAAGATGTTAACAAATGTAGCAAAGTATGAAAGTGATATATCGGTCATTGCCGCTACTGATTTACAAAAATTTATTGTTGGTCTTAATGGCGACTTTGGAAACAATCATATTTTCCTTGACGAGCAGGATGGTATACAGTATTTTGATGATACAATGCGTTGGTATGCTTACGGTAACTATAATATTTCTCCAAGGTACCCGTACATTACCTATGGTCCGTATGTTAAAAATGAGCATACAGACTTTTTCGTAGTCGGTTATTACGATATGATGTGTAAAGAACACGGCTATACAAAATAATTTCTTCAGATTAAAATTGAAAATATAAAATCGGCGGAAGTAATGCACAAACACATTGCTTCCGCTGTTTTTTGATTGGTCTTGAGTATCATCTTAATATAGTACATCTCGGGATTAAAGTTGTTCCTTATTTTTACTATCTTCTTGGACATGGTGCGGTGCTACACCGCATAACGAGTAGTTAAGATGAGATGATAACTTACCTCGGTTATTAGAGCTTATCGCTTTTCAAACCATCTTCTCGAACATGGTGCGGTGCTACGCCGCTGATGTAGGGATAAAGTTCTTCGTATGAATCAGCCTCGGCGGGATTTTTGACTGCTGTTGGGATTAGCCCTGTACAATCCTGATTTGAACAGGTGTTAAGTTCTAAATCACTTGGTGTTAAAATCTTTTTGTAATCGGGTACTTTGCGTTTCATCTGCACACTTCCTTTGTTATAGTGTGCATAACTACAGATAAAATATACACTATGTATGCTAAAAACTGCACCTGTAAAATCAGGTGCAGTTGAATTCTTTTATTACTTTACAATAAGTTCCTTGATTTTGTACACATCGCCGTCCATAACCTTATATGTACTGCGGAGTTCGCCGTCAATCTCGGGGGAAATGCTCTGGTGAATGTACAGACTGTCGATACCGAAATCAGCCGCACCGCCGATATCGCTGATATAGTCGTTACCAATCATAATTGACTCGCTCTTTTCAAGTCCGTAACGGTCAAAAAGTGTTTTGAAATATTTTTCGTCAGGCTTAGAACATTCTTCGTCAGAGCTGATGCAAATGCCGTCAAAATATTTTGTCAGATCAAACATATTCAGCTCATTTTCTGTGAATGAACGCTGTGCGTTTGAGAGAAGATAAATCTTTTTGCCTTTTGCCTTGAGAGTGTCAAGAAGATCAAGTACACCGTCATAAAGCTTGATGTACTTTGTTGAGTAGCAACGGAATGCCTCGGCAATAAAAAGTACCTCGGCTTTTGTAACCTTAACGCCTTTCTGTGTGAAAAGTTTGCGGAAAACCTTTTCAATTTTGATGTCAACAATTTTTGTGTCAGGAGACTTTTTGAGAACAGCCTTTTTTTCAGCCTGAACAAGTCTGTCGTACTCCTCGTTAAGCTCGTCATAGGTGTAGTGTGCACCCTTGTAGGCATAGAGAATGGCAATTTTCTTCCACAAATCATCGTTCCATTCATCTGTATTAATGTCGATGAGAGTGCCGTATAAGTCAAAAATGTAATTATTGTACATTTTTTGTCCTCCGAAACAAATTTCTAACTTTTATGTGTCTATTGTACCAGTTTTTTATCCTGATTGCAATAGCAGAATTTTTGTGTTATACTGAAGAAAACAGTATTTAATCGCATTTTTTGCATCTTTTAAAATTACGGGGTGAATTTATGACTAAAAAAGAAATTGCCGTGAACGCTGTTCATGCCTTGAAAAAAGAATATCCCGACGCAATATGTTCGCTTGTCTACACAGATCCGTTGCAGCTTCTCATTGCAACAAGGCTTGCCGCTCAATGCACGGACGCAAGGGTTAATATGGTGACTCCTGCGTTGTTCGACAGGTTCAAAACGGCTCAGGATTTTGCCGACTCAACTCCCGAAGAAGTTGCAGAGTACATAAAAAGCTGCGGACTTTATAAGACCAAATCAAAAGATATTGTCGAAATGGCAAGGATGCTTTGTGACGATTTCGGCGGTGTTGTTCCCGATAATATTGACGATTTAACGAAACTCCCCGGAATCGGCAGAAAGACCGCAAATCTTGTGTGCGGTGACATTTTCGGTCAGCCTGCGGTTGTGGTTGATACACATTGCATACGCATTACAAAAAGGCTCGGACTCCATGATTTAAAGGATCAGAAAAAGATTGAATTTGCATTGCGTGAGCTTTTGCCGCCCGATGAAAGTAATGACTTTTGTCACCGACTTGTTCTGCACGGCAGAGCAGTCTGCACCGCAAGAAAGGCAAAATGTGAAGAATGTTGTATGAACGGATTTTGCCCGAAGAAAATCAGACAGAGGGATTTGTATGGATAAGATGAAAGATATAAAGCTGATTGCACTTGACCTTGACGGCACAACTCTTGCCGACAGTGACACCTTGAGCAAACGGACGCAAACTGCCATTGAATCTGCGATCAAAAGCGGAATAACCGTTGTTGCGGCAAGCGGCAGACCGTTCGTTATGATGCCCGACAGCGTGATGAACATTGTCGGTCTGGACTATGCGATTACCTCGAACGGCGCCGTAATAAGCAAGTGCGGTAAAACGGTTCACCGTTCGCTGATTTTACCCGATGATGTGTTGAAAATTCTCGGTGCTGTGCGTAATGACGATGTTATTCTTGAGGGATTTATTGACGGATTTACATATGCCGATGTCAGATATGTGCATAGACCGCTTGACTACGGCTGTGAGCCTGAATATTTTGAATACACCCGTTCATGCCACGGCAAGATTGTCGATATGAGAAGCTTTTTGAGCAAGCATAGAAATGAGCTTGACCTCATCAGCATTATAAGTACGGACGAAAAGCTTCGCAACAGGCTGTGGGGCAGTATCGAAAAGGCTTGCAACAGCGTTGAAATTACGACTTCAACCGACCATTTTGTTGAGATTATGTCGGCAGAGGCATCAAAGGCGAAGGCACTCCTGCGTTTGTGTGACTTTTTGAATATCGGCATGGAAAACGTCTGCGCCTGCGGAAATGCCGATAACGATGCCGACATGATTGCCGAGTCGGGACTTGGTGCGGCTGTTGAAAACGCAAGTCAAAAATGCCTTGACCGTGCCGATATCGTAATCCCGTCAAATAATAAAGATGGTGTTGCACAATTGATTGAGAAAATTCTTAAAAATTGATTGTAATAATGCGGCGGTAATTTCATATAAATAAAAACAGTCGGGAAGACATTGTTTTGCATTTTGCAAACTGTCTTCCCGACTTTCATTTTCCATTTTCAACTTTTCATTTTCAATTTTTTAAGCATTTCCTCATGGTCTGATTTAAGTGCTTTGATAAGCATCAGACTGTCCCAGTCTTTGCTTGTGGGAGTAATAACCGCCTTGAGCGGAACTCGTCCTACACCGCACTTGTTCAGTGCCTTGATGAGCGAGTCAATCGTTTTATTCGTGAAATTGTGCATGACAATCATTTCTTCGTCAAAGCCGTCACCGTCAAACTTTTCTGCCGCAGGCTCAACGCCCTCGATGCCTGCAAGGAAACCGATAGGCTGGTTGAAATCTTCCTTTTCAACCTTTTTGACCTGAATTTTCAACGGCATAAGAGCAAACTTTGCCTTGCGAAATCTTTCGTCCGAAAAGTTGTAAAACATAGCAAGTTCTTTCATATCTTCACCGTTAATCCGTATCAAGCTTGAGAACCGCCATAAATGCCTCCTGCGGAACTTCAACAGAACCGAGCTGGCGCATACGCTTTTTACCTTCTTTTTGCTTTTCAAGGAGTTTTTTCTTACGGGAAATATCACCGCCGTAGCACTTGGCAAGTACATCCTTACGCATAGCCTTTACGGTTTCTCTGGCAATAATTTTACCGCCGATGCAAGCCTGAATCGGAATTTCAAAGAGCTGTCTCGGAATCTTTTCCTTTAACTTCTCAGCCATCTTTCTTGCCCTTGAATATGCCTTGTCGGCGTGAATGATGAACGAAAGTGCATCGACAACCTCACCGTTGAGCATAATATCGAGCTTAACAAGGTTGCTCTGAACATATTCTTTAAGCTCATAGTCGAATGATGCATAACCTCTTGTGCGTGATTTGAGCGTGTCGAAAAAGTCGTAGATTATCTCAGCAAGCGGAAGTACATAGTGTAAATCAACACGGTCGGCATCAATATACTGCATATCGACAAAAGTTCCTCGTCTGTCCTGACAAAGCTCCATAATATTGCCGACATATTCCTTAGGTGCATAGATGTGAGCGTCTGTTACAGGCTCTTCCGCCATTTGAATAAGTGACGGATCGGGGTAGTTTGTCGGGTTGTCAATCATCTCAACCGTGCCGTCTGTGCGTGTGATTCTGTAAATTACACTCGGTGCGGTTGTGATGAGGTCAAGCTGATATTCTCTTTCAAGTCGCTCCTGAATAATTTCCATGTGGAGCAGTCCCAAAAATCCGCAACGAAAACCGAAGCCGAGGGCAACCGATGTTTCGGGATCAAACGAAAGAGCCGCATCGTTAAGCTGAAGCTTTTCAAGCGCATCTTTAAGGTCGCCGTATCTTGCGCCGTCAACAGGATAGATACCGCAGAAAACCATAGGCTGTGCCTCACGGTAGCCGGGGAGCGGTTCTTCTGCGGGATTTGATGTAAGTGTTACCGTGTCGCCGACCTTTGCGTCTGCAAGAGTCTTGATTGAACCCGTGATGTAGCCAACCTCGCCTGCATAAAGACCGTCTGTCTTTTCGGGGGCGGTTGCGTGCATAAGTCCGCACTCAACAACATTGAACACACTGCCAGTTGCCATAAGTTTGAATTCATCGCCCGGATGAATCTGTCCCTCTTTGAGTCTTACATATATAATTACGCCCTTGTAGCTGTCGTAGTAGCTGTCAAAAATCAATGCACGCAGAGGAGCGTTGATGTCGCCTGTCGGAGCAGGAATATCGTGAACAACCTTTTCAAGAACTGCGTGAATGTTGATTCCTGCCTTTGCGGAAATTTTCGGAGCATCCTCGGCAGGAATACCGATTACATCTTCGATTTCCTGAATAACCCTGTCGGGGTCGGCACTCGGCAAATCAATTTTGTTGACAACGGGAACAATTTCAAGTCCGCTGTCAACGGCAAGATATGTGTTTGCAAGAGTCTGCGCCTCAATGCCCTGTGATGCGTCAACAACAAGAATAGCGCCCTCACAAGCCGCCAGTGAACGGGAAACCTCGTAGTTAAAGTCAACATGACCGGGGGTGTCGATGAGGTTAAAAAGATATTCTTCGCCGTCATCGGCTTTGTAGATAACGCTAACCGCCCTCGCCTTGATTGTAATGCCGCGCTCACGCTCAAGGTCCATGTCATCAAGCAGCTGCGCCTCCATATCCCTTTCGGAAACGGAGTTGGTCTGCTCAAGAATTCTGTCCGCAAGCGTACTCTTGCCGTGGTCAATGTGAGCAATAATGCTGAAATTTCTTATTTTATCCTGTGGAAAAGACAATGTTAATCACCTTTTTCTTTAATGTCTTTTTTGTACTTTATTTTAATCTGTATTTAGATTTAAATCCGAGCAACGCTCTGCTTTGCTTGCAAGGAGCAGAGCTTGCGACAGATTGCAATCAGTACAAAGGAGCGTCAGCTCCTCGTGAGTTTGGTTGTGGATTATTCCACGGCTAAACTCACGGATATTTCACGCTTCTAAAAGATGTGTGAAATATCTGTACTTAGATTATAACAATTTTAACGAATAAAGCAAGCAAATTTAAAGCGTTCGCAATGTGCTTGTAAACGATACAATTTGCGAAATGCTGTTTTATAATAAATTATATCATACACTCCTTTCTTCTACAAGCAAAAAATCGTTGCAGTATGCGGTTTTCGGTGCTATACTTGGCTTGTATGAAATTGCTTTGTCAAAAGGAGAAATTGGTATGACAAAAGGTGAAATTGCAAAGAATAATTTTATGCAGGGCTACAACTGCGCTCAGGCTGTATTGCTTGCGTTTTGTGATGATTTGGGATTTGATGAACAGACTGCTCTTATGCTTGCATCGCCGTTCGGCGGCGGAATAGGCAGAATGAGAGAGGTGTGCGGTACTGTTACGGGAATGTATATGGCTTTAGGTCTTGCAAGGGGTTACAGCGACAGCAAGGATAATGCAGACAAAAAGCGTGTTTACACCGAGGTTCAGCAGCTTGCCGAAAGGTTCAAAGAGGACAACGGTTCAATCATCTGCCGTGACCTTCTCGGTATGAGAGCAAAGGCAAAGGATACCCCGACTCCGTCTGAGAGAACAGAAAAATATTATGCCGCCCGTCCGTGTCCTGAGTTGTGCAGATATGCAGCGGATTTGCTTGATGAATACTTAAAGAATAAAAAAGGCTGAGGGGCGTTGCTTTGATTTGAAACTTATGCCTGCAAACAGTTGAATTTGGGAATAAATTGTGATAAAATGTTTAAAATAGGGCATTAGTCTAATGCGGTTAATTTTGAAAATTACCTTGAAAGGGGAATTGTGATATGTGCGGCATAGCCGGCTTTATGGGACAGGTTGAAAACAGAGCCGATGTCATCAGAAATATGACAGAGGTTATCACTCACCGTGGTCCCGACTCGGACGGATTTTTTACGGACGACAATATTTCCATGGGATTTCGCAGACTTTCCATTATTGACCTCGGTGCAGGTCATCAGCCTATATACAATGAGGATAAAAGCCTTGTTCTCACATTCAACGGTGAAATTTATAACTACAAGGATTTGAGAAAAGAACTTATCGCAAAAGGTCATAAGTTCTATACAGATACAGACAGTGAAGTGCTTGTTCACGGCTTTGAAGAGTGGAAAGAAGATATGCTCCCAAAACTCCGTGGTATGTTCGGCTTTGCTATCTACAACACAAAGGATAATTCACTTTTTATTGCCCGTGACTTTTTCGGCATTAAGCCGATGCACTACACTCAGATAGGCAATGACTTTGTCTATGCAAGTGAAATCAAGAGTATTCTTGAATATCCTAAGTTTGAAAAGAAATTCAACAGAAAGGCACTTGATTCCTACCTTTCCTTCCAGTATGCAGTTCCGCCCGAAACTTTCTTTGAGGGTGTTTACTGCCTTATGCCCGGTCACTACCTCTGGTACAAGGACGGCGAGGTTGAAACTACCCGTTACTTTGAGGCTCGTTTCAATCCCGATGAAGAAATGACAGAGGAAGAGGCTGTTGACAAGATTGAAAAGGTCTTTGAAAACTCCGTAAACGCTCACAAAATTGCCGATGTTGAGGTTGGTTGTTTTCTTTCAAGCGGTGTTGACTCAAGCTATGTTTCAACATATTTTGCCGACCAGAAAACATTTACAGTCGGTTTTGACTTTGGCGAAAAATATAACGAAATCAGCTGGGCAAAAAATCTCAGCGAAAAAATTGGTGTTGAACACCACACTCACCTTATCTCAAGCGAAGAATTCTGGGACGCTGTTCCGACTGTTCAGTACCATATGGATCAGCCGCTTGCAGATCCGTCATGTATCGCACTTTACTTTGTATCTCGTCTTGCAAGCCATTATGTAAAGGTTGTCCTTTCGGGTGAGGGTGCAGACGAATTGTTCGGCGGTTACACTTGCTACAACGATCCGAGAGTGTTCAAAATTTATCAGACAATTGTCCCGCATTGCATCAGAAAGGCAATAAGAGCAATCTGCAGAAAGCTCCCAGACATCAAGGGCAGAGATTATCTCATCCGTGCCTGTGACAAGCTTGAGGAGCGTTATATCGGTAACGCATTTATGTATGACTACAAACAGAAGCAGGAGCTTTTGAAAGATCCGTCAATTGCAACACGCCCACAGGATCTTACAAGAAAATATTATTATCGTTGCCGTAAGTATGACGATGTTACAAAAATGCAGTATCTCGACATCAATATGTGGATGGTCGGTGACATCCTTCTTAAAGCCGACCGAATGAGTATGGCTAACTCGCTTGAACTTCGTGTTCCTTTCCTCGATAAGGAGGTTTTCAAGGTTGCATCATCGCTCCCGACAAAACTGCGCTGCAACAAGCACAACACAAAGTATGCAATGCGTAAGGCTGCCGTTCGCCATATGCCTGAGGCTACTGCCGAAAAAGAGAAACTCGGTTTCCCTGTACCGACAAGAGTATGGCTCCGTGACGAGAAGTATTATAATGTTGTAAAGACAAAGTTTAAGGGCAAAACTGCCGAGAAATTCTTCAATACAGATGTTCTTGTTTCATGGCTCGACAGTCATTTCAGCGGAAAAGAAGATAACAGCAGACGAGTTTGGACAATTTATGTGTTCCTCGTATGGTATGATATCTATTTTGATGAGGACAGCGAAAAGGTTGAAAAGCCTGTAAATCACCTTGATGAGCTCAAGGCTGTTGCCGAAGCGAGAAGAGAAAAGCAGATTGACGCTCCCGGTGAGGTAATTATGGCTGCCGCAGAGGAGATTGACGAAAATTACGATGCTCCGAACTTTGGCGTTGACAAGTCAAAAAAAAATGACGAATCTGCCGAAAAAGCGGAAGAACCCGTAAAAGAGGAATCTGCGGAAGATGTGACAGAGGAAGTTGAAGTTCCCGATGACGGCAATGAGCCTGCAATCGTTGAGCCTGAGGAAGAACCCGAGGTTAAAGAAGAGCCTAAAAAAGAGGAGTATGTGAACATCTCAAATCCCGAGGATAACGAGATTTACGACGCTCCGAAAAAACCGTCAACTCCCCAGGAGCAGATGCAGATGGCTATTGACAGCATTGAAAAAAGATCAAAATATCTTGACGAGCCGAATGTAATTTCAGACGAGGCTGTTGACAATATCGTAAACTCAATCTCTTTCTTTGATGATGAGGACGATAAAAATTAATCAAAGTTATTAAAAATAACAAAATAAACAAGGGCAACCGAGGTTGCCCTTGAATTTTATAAGAAAATGTTAGGAATAATTTTAACGCGCCCAAATGTGTGTTTAACGCGCCCTTAACGCGCCCAAATGTAATTTTAACGCGCCCTTTTAATTAAAAACAGCACCAAACAATATGTGTTCAGTGCTGTAAATACAATGAAATTAAATTTTTAAACCACCGCTCCGAGACAGAGAATGTTTTGCAGAATTTTGTATTCTTCTTCAAAATCGGAGAGGGGGAGAGGATTTTTGCCGAGCCCCATTTCTATGGTGAGGGCAGGTCGGCGGAATTTTTCGATGAACCAATCCTTAAAGCCGCCGCCTGTGGCAATCTCCTCGGGAAATGCTATGTTGTAGCCGCTTGCCTGTGAGAAAATTGACGCAAGCCGAAAGCTCAGAACAGGTGTGTGTCTGCCGAACGAGCAGTAAATTTCCCGTCCCTGACTGTGCAGAGCAATTGCCCGTTCAAAATCAATATTACGGCAAAGTGTTGTCAGAGCTTTAGTTTCGGGTTCGCTTTCGGGATGATTGCCGCCGAATCTTGTCGGCGCCGGACATTTGATATTGTTCTTTAATTCAAGCTGTTTAAGCCTGCACCAACCCGCATTGAAATTGTGGTTGATGTCAACTCCACGGGCATTTGCCTGCCATTTATATGTATCGGTGCAGACCTTTTCGACAAGCGGTTTGTATTTGAATGCGGCGTCACTGCCATGCAAGGCAATTTCAGTGCCGTCGGGATTTACGCAAGGCACAATCGTAAGACCTCGAATGCTTAAAAAATTCCCGATTTTGCATCCGCCGACAGTTCTGTCGCTTTCCATTGCCTCACAACATTCTTCAAAAAATTTCAACAGGGCAAGTATTGTGAGGTACTCCGAGCCGTGAAAACCGCCACAGTAGAGTACACGATTCTTGGTGTTGCCGATGTGCAGAACATCAATACCTCTTCCGCACACGCTTTTTCCGGCAAAGCAATGCTTGATGAACTTGTACCTGTCGCAGAGCTCGTTTATGATTTCCTTGCGTGTTTTGTAATCGGGAAAAACATTATAATCGGGCATAACAAAATCCTTTCCTTTCGATAATTCAATCTTTAAAACGGAGGCATAATTATGGAGCTTTTTGAAAAAACTCTTGACAGCAAGAAAATTTTTGACGGCAGAGTTCTGCATATAGTCCTTGACGAAGTGGAGCTTCCTGACGGTAAAAGGTCAAAGAGGGAGGTTGTCAATCATCCGGGCGGAGTATGCGTTGCCGCTCTTGATGAGGACAATAACCTTTCTTTTGTAAAGCAGTTTCGCTATCCGTACAAGGAGGTTGTGCTTGAGCTTCCTGCCGGCAAGCTTGAAAAGGGTTCTACTCCGCTTGAAAACGGAAAGCGTGAGCTTCTTGAAGAAACTGGACTTGAGGGTTACTCCTACATTTCTCTCGGTCAGGTCTATCCGTCTCCCGGATACACATCGGAAATTATCCATCTTTATGCCTGTCGGGTAAAGTCACAGGGTGAGCAAAAGCTTGACGAGGGTGAGTTTTTGAATGTTGAAAAAATCCCCCTCAACAAAGCCGTTGAAATGGTGCTTAACAATATGATTCCCGACTCCAAAACACAGATTGCCGTTTTAAAGACTGCCGACACTTTTTGAAAAGCGGTAAAATTTAATTTAATCATAGGAAATATATATGCAGAATTTTACTGTTTCAGAACACGAAAAATTGAATACTGCCGTTGCTCTCGGATTTTTTGACGGACTTCACAAGGGACACCGAAGGGTTATTCTCTCGGCTGTTGAGCAGAAGAAAAACGGACTTTTGCCCGTGTGCTTTACATTTGCTCAAAGCCCGAAGGAGGTTCTCGGAAAATCTTCTAAGGGTGCGCTTATGACAACGGAAGATAAGCTGAAAACGCTTGAAAGCCTGGGTATTGAACATACCTTCAGTCCCGACTTTAAAAAGCTGATGAATATGTCTGCAAAGGACTTTGTCGGGAAAATTATTTTCGGCAACCTCAACGCAAAATTTGTTGTCTGCGGTTTTAACTATCGTTTCGGAAAAAACGGCGAGGGCGATACCGAGTTGCTCAAAAAGCTTTGTGACGAGAACGGTACAAAGCTTAATGTGATTGAGCCTGAGCGTGACGATGGCGATGTTGTTTCGTCAACACTTATCCGTCTGCTTATAAGTGAGGGAAGTATTCGCCGTGCAAACAAGCTTTTGTGTTCATATTTTGGCTTTTCTGCCGTGATTACTCACGGAAAAAGACTTGGCAGAGAGCTTGGTACTCCGACAATCAATCAGAAACTTCCCGAAAATCTTGCCGTGCCGAAATACGGTGTTTATGCGTCTGCCGTTACGCTTGAAAACGGAAAGGTCTATTGCGGTGTGACTAATATCGGTGTAAAGCCGACAGTGGGAGGAACAAAGCTTTTGAGCGAAACATGGATGCCTGACTTTCACGGCGGTGAAATATACGGTCAGACAGCCGATGTCCGTCTGCTTGATTTCATTCGTCCCGAAAAAAAGTTTGACAATATCACCGAATTAAAAAATGCCATAACCGACAATGCAGTTACGGCAAAAGAAATTTTTGATGAGATGTATAGATACGGAGTCTGAAGTAAGCGTAGTATTTATCTATGGTTGACATCGCAATTCCAGCTTGATACAATATGATACGAGAATACAAGGAAGTTTAAGGCGGTTAGTCACATCCGAACGCAAACCGATGAAAGCATTGGCTAATATGTGCAAGGAGGTGACAAAGGTGGAATACATAATTTGTTTTACCTTGCTTGTTACAATAATAATTGTTGCAATAAAAAAATAACCGCCCAACAGCCTAGGAAACTTTAGGTGGTTATTTTTCATCTGAATTTTTTGGCTAACCGCTTTTAACGGTTTTCCTTGTGTTCTTATTATATATTATGCAAAAAGCAATGTCAATATTCCATTTGAATTTTATATGGCTGAAAATATTGAGCGGTGACGGAACTTTCCGACACCGCTTTTTTTATTTGAATTCATCGTTAAGAATTTCATCAAGGTTATGGACCATTGCTGTGACGATTTCGTATGAACCGCCGTCTGAGATTGACTTCATAAGAGCGTTTATGTTTTCTTCAAAATCCTTTGGCAAGAGGGTGCAATACTTTTTGCAGAGCTGAACCTGTCTTTTTTCACCGGGGTGTGTCTGACGGTTGAGTGCGAAGATAACATCAAAATAGCTTTCGAGAAAAGCGGTGATTCTGTGATTGACACTGACGATATCGCCACGCTCCTGAGCCTTTTTAATCTGCCTGTCATATGACGGAAGCTTTCCGTTCAAAAGGTTGCGGTTGTTTTTGATAATCGCACTGCGGAGATTTTCAGGAAAATCAATCTGTGCCATATCTCTGAATTTTGTGAAAGTGCCTGTCTTGTCAAAAAGAACCTTGCTGTTCTTGATATTGTGCCAAAATGCGGTTGTATAGCCGTTAAAAGCCTTGCCACCCTTGATTACCGTATCAATATACTGACCGAATCTGTCAACTTCACGGTAGATTATGTCAACGGGAATACCGTTATTCATAACCGTGTTGTCCTCGCTCTCCCAATAATGATTGCCGAATTCTGCAATCGAACAGTATTTTCCGAGGAGATTTTCTCTTGTTTCGGCTGTCGGAATTTCAGCACAGTAAACATAAATATCGTAGTCCGAATTTTCATCACTTGCACCTGTTGAACGAGAACCGCCGAGTGCGACAGCCTCAACCGTATCAAGCGACTTGAGTGCAAGCAAAACTTCTTCAAGGTTTGCATCCTTAACATTGTATTCCGCAAAATTCATAGTTTTGATCTCCTTTATTTTATGGTATCATATTCCTTTGTCGGATTAAGCCGTAACTTCTGCCGTTTCGGTTGGACTTGTCTTATCTTCAAGCACAACCCTTTTGCCTCTCCAACCGCCCTTTATCCAGCGGATAAACACAACGACGCCTCTGAAAATTTCATCGGCAGCCATGGCAATCCAAATTCCGGTAAGTCCCATTCCGAAATAAATTCCGAGCAGCCAGCCGAGTCCGACACTCAAAAGCCACATTGAAAAAATTGCGAGTGCAGTCGGGAATTTAACATCGCCGGCGGCTTTCATACTGTTGATTATAACAAGGTTTGTTGTTCTGCCAAATTCAAGAATAATCGCAATGAACATAACCGATGAACCGAGTGCGATAACAGCCTTATCACCCGTGAAAAGTCCGAGTGTAAACGGCGAAATCAACCAGTTTACAATTGCAACCGAGATTGAAATTATCATACCGAAACGCAAGGTTTTCAGCACTCTGCGGTATGCAAAATCGTAATCGTGAGCGCCTACGCTGTGACCGACAATAATCTGTGTTGCATTTGCAGCGGCAAGAGCAATCATATATGTGAACATTGAAAGCATATTAGCGTAGATTTTTGCGTTGATTGCAACGATACCCATTGTATTGATGAATGCCTGTAAAAACAGCTGTGAACAGTCGTAGGAAATGTTCTCGCCTGCTGTCGGAATGCCGAGTTTAAGAAGGCTTTTGAGAACATCATACGGAAACGGGCGAAGATATTTAAGGCTGAACTTGCCTTTGATAACCGTGTAGAAGTATATAACAGATGCAATTACCGCAATAACTCTGCTTCCGCATGTGGAAACAGCCGCACCCGACGCACCGAGTCCGAGAACCTGAAGCGGTCCGTAGAGCAAAAGAGCATTTCCGCAGATATTGATAATGTTCATTCCAAGACCGATAATCATACCGAAAACTGTTTTGCCGTTGCTTGCAAAAATTGAGTTAAAAGCATTAATAAGCGCCTGAGTAAAGATTGTACCGCCGACTATTCGCATATACATATCCGATTCGTCAAGCATTGCCGCAGGCACCTGCATTGCCTCAAGCAGATTTCTGCTGAATATGAATACAACAAAGCTGATTACAATACTCAGCACAAGGTTGAATGACAACGCAACCGTGTAAATCATATTCATCTTTCTTTTTTACCTGCCCCAAGGTACTGGCTGACGATTATGCCCGTTGCGCTTGATATAATGTTAAAGGCAAGAGTCAGAAAACCGAGAACCTGGTTTGCGTTGCCGATTGCACCAACGGCGGTTTCGTTGTAGTTTGAGAGCATAATCGTGTCAACATAGCCGAGTGAGATGCCGAGCAACAGCTGTAAAAATATCGGCCACGCAAGCTTGATTACGCGCTGATTCATAACCGAATCGTTCGGATTTTTGAGTTTTGAAGAAGTAGCAGACATAATGTAATCTCCGTTGAATAAAATGATTAATATAAGTTTTTATGTTTTGAATGTTTTGAAAAAATAAATTCTGTGTAAATTGTGCATTGCCGTTGTTCTGACTGCTTGACCGCCGTGTATTTGAGATGTATAATCTAATTGCGGATGGTTACAATCTGTCGCAATCTTCAAACTAAGTTCAGATAACCGACGGTTGTTTTCGATAAAATCAGAAAAAATACAACGCAAATGCGAAAGGATAAATAGGTATGAATATATGCGTTTTTGGCTCATCAAGTGAGCAAATTGACAAAATCTATCTTGAATCTGCCGAGCATCTCGGCAAAAAGATTGCCGAAAAGGGCTACAACCTTGTTTTCGGTGCGGGAAAATACGGCATTATGGGCGCATCTGCCCGAGGCGCATACAGCGCAGGCGGTTACACAATCGGAGTTACACCCGATTTTTTTATTGATGTGGGTGTTGTTTTCGACAAATGCTCCGAACTTATTGTAACAGATACAATGCGTGAACGCAAAGGTATTATGGAAGATAAAGCGGACGCTTTTGTAATCTGTGCCGGCGGTATGGGTACTTTTGAAGAATTTTTTGAGGTTCTCACACTAAAGCAGCTTAACAGACACACAAAGCCTATCATTATATATAATGTAAGAGGCTACTATAACTCAATGCTTGCAATGCTTGACAATGCCGTAAGTGAAAAGTTTATGACCAATGCCTGTAACAGACTCTACACGATTGCCGATACCGAAGAAGAGGTTTTCAATCAGCTCGAGAATTATGTTCCGTTCACCTACAATAAATATGGGTTTCTCAAAAAGGATGGTGAGCAGAATGGCTGACCAATGCGAATTTTGTGCAAACTTTGTCAGTGATGACGAATTCGGTGATTATTGCAATATCAACCTTGACGAGGACGAAATGGCAAGGTTTTTAACCCGAAGCACAGACACCTGTCATTACTTTCAACTTTATGATGAGTACAAAATAGTGAGAAAACAAAATTAAATAATTTAAAACAGCAATATAACAAAATAAGTTACACGGTTGTAACTTTTGCCTCAAAATCTATGAAATGTCGTTTATTATTATTGTAAACCTAAAATCCCCTTAATTAAAGGGGATTTTTTGTTTTTTTATATCATTTTAAAGGTTAGAATATGAATAAAAGACAAGCAGATTAAGTCCGTTAAAATATAATCGAAAAAGAAAAGTTTAGAGGAATGCACAAATGTAATGTGAAAATCTTGTGAATTCATCCAAAAAAAATGACAGAGGACAAATAAATATTGCAAAATGTGCGTTGAAGGTATAGAATATTATTATATTTTGTACAGCGGTGTGCCGTTTTAGTGCATTATTTTTTAAGAGGAGAGGGTTTTTGTGGGTCTTTTTAACAGGATTATTGATAAGATGGTCAGCGACAAAGTTCCATTTAAAAAGAGAAAAAGGCTGATTGTTTTTGTTGCAATCATAACCCTTCTTTCAATGACAACAGCAACGGTTGCATGGTTTTCGGTAAACACTTTTGCGGGCGTTGACAAGCTTGACCTTAATATCAGCCTTGCCGCTCAGCTCAAAGTAAGTATGGAAAACCACGGCAAAGACCTTGATAAATACGGCAAGGTAATCACGAACGAAATGATTGACGATTACCTTAAAAAGCACGGTTCAAGCCTTGAAGATACGGTGCTTGATCCTGTCACAACAAGAGAGGGTACAGAGTTCACCAATCAGAGTGGCACAGTCAGAGAGCCTAACAAGCGCAGCTACCTTGAGTTTGAATGCTACTTCATTGCGACTGAGGAAATGTGGGTTCACCTCACAACCGAAAGCACAAAAGCAGGCGCTGATGACGGTACAAAGGTATCGACAGAATCAACCGGTGCAAAGGCTGATGTAGTAAATTGTGCGAGAGTTGATTTCACAGCCGAGGGAGCAGGCAACGGCACAACAATTTATGAGCCGAACAGAAGTACTCCCGTAAACGGACAGACAACCTTTGATTTGCCGTCAGGTTCAATGGTTTACTCAAACAACACAAGACTTTTCCATCTTAATCAGCTCGAACCTGTTAAGGTAACAGTTCGCCTTTGGATTGAGGGTAACGACCCCGAGTGTGATGACGATGTTCAGGACGCACACATTTCTGTTCAGCTTGGCTTTGTCGGATGCGATAAGGACAATAAACCAATATCATAAAGAAGAGCCGAGGTTCGCAGCCCTGAAATAACGATCGGCGAGGACTAAGCCGAGAAAATCACGAAAGTGATTGGAGCGGATTAGACGAGTGGGAGTTATTTAAGGAATAGCGGAGAACAACGAGGCTTGACAGATAGAAGAGCCGAGGTTCGCAGCCCTGAAATAACGACCGGCGAGGACTAAGCCGAGAAAATCACGAAAGTGGTTGGAGCGGATTAGACGAGTGGGAGTTATTTAAGGAATAGCGGAGAACAACGAGGCTTGACAAAAAAAGAACCGTGGTTACAAAACTACCTAACTAATATATGTAAAGATTTAACTTTTGAGGGGAGAGAAAAACTTGTTCGGAAAAAAGAAACCAAAAATTGAACAACCGATTACTCCCGAGGAGTTAAGTCGCTTAAACGATAAGAAAATGGCAGATGCTGAGATTGAACATTTTCATGTAAAAAATGATTCAATCGAGATTGTAAAATACAAAAAGCGCAGACGGCTTTTGAGCATTATCCTTTCGGTCTGCATAATCATTCTTCTTATTCTGTTCATCGTTTCAACGCTTGTAACGCAATGGGGCGACTTGATTATCAGCATTGATTCTCCTGCCGTAAAAAAAGGTATCGTGCTTAGCGAAGACGCTGACTTCAAAACTCAGTGTGCTTCACTTACTGCGGAGCAGGTTAAGGATGTTACAAACATTACATATTCATGGCTTCCTGTTGACCTTGACACAAGCAAGGACGGTGCGCACAACGGCAAAAACTATGTTGCTTATACTTTCTATTGTAAAAATAACGGAGAGGTTGAGCTTGACTATGATGCAGTGCTTGAAATCACAGGTGCGGCTAAGTCGGCAGATGAAGCAACCCGAGTTATGATTTACAAAAACGGCAAGAGCTCAATTTACGGCAAAGGTCAGTACAAAGACAGAAGCAAAGCCGAAACCGATTGTACAAAGTTTGTAAGCGATAAGGAAGTTTATAAAACATCAACCGAAAAATTCAAGGTTGGCGATATTGACAAATACACAATCGTAATCTGGATTGAGGGTAACGATCCCGAATGTATCGACGATATCCGTAACGGTCATGTAAGAATGAGAATGTTGTTCTCGGTTCGTGACGATGAAGAATCCACAGCAAAACCGTAATTTTCGGTACAGTATTACATCAACTTGGTATTATGTGCCTTGGCACTGATATAGCAAAAAATCCCTATGGTGTTTTAGGGACAAAAAAATTATTTTATTTAGGAGGAATTTCTCTATGAAAACAACATCAAGAAAGAGATTATTAATCTCTTCCGTAGCAATGCTCCTCGTGGCAATGCTCGCACTTGGTACAGCAACATTTGCTTGGTTCACACAGGATACGCGTTCTTATGCTGACCAGCTTAACGCAAAAACAAGTAAAGTAAGTTCTCTCGTTCTTAGTAAGAGTGACAGAACAAACTGGCAGAGCCACATTCAGTATGGCGTAGATAACAGAATAATGTATCCTGCTTCTTCATCAAACGGAAGCGATTGGTTCTTTGCTAACGCTTCTGACGCTGTTTCAGGTGCAGTTGACAACGCATCAATCAAGAACGCAAAGGGACCTGGCGTAACAACAGAAGACTATGTATTCAGTAATGAACTTAACATTAAAAACGCTGGTGCAGTTAAGGTTAAGGATGTTAAGATTACATTTACACTCCAGGGCGAAAATAGTGACTATGCTCGTGTAGCTCTTGTTCCTATCGGTGTCGACGGTTCTGCTATTACAACTGACGGTACATTCGGTACAGGTACTGTATATGGTAAGAAAGCTACTCCTTATCAGCCAATCAGCTCACTCACAGGCGATTTAGGTGCTTCTATTACACCATCTACAAAATATGAAGTTAACGTTCCAGATCTCGATGTAGATCAGGCTGCTTATTATGCCCTCTATGTTTGGTTTGAGGGTCAGGATGTAGACTGTATAGATGCTAAATCTGGTCAGAAGATTCCTAATCTCGTATTCGATGTAGATGGTACACCTGTAGAAGAATAATTTCTTGTTTTTTCTAAACATTATTTAAAATTCAAATGCAATGGAGACCCCTTATGAAAAAAGTTGTAAAAAGAATAGTAAACATAATAATTGACATTATTGTGATTTTGATTCTGGCAGTGTCGGTTTTAATCGTTACATTGTCACTAACTTCCAAGTCATCAGGGGTCCCCAATATTTTCGGCATTGCACCCCTCAGCGTTCTGACAGGTTCAATGGAGGACACAATCAACACAGGTGATATGATCCTCTGTGAGGTTACAAATGATCCTTCATATGAATATAAGAAAGGCGATATTGTTACTTTCTATAAGAATATCAACGGTAAATCCGAACTCAATACTCACCGAATTGTTGAGGTTGTTAAGGATGACAACATTACCTACTACAGAACACAGGGTGACAATAAGAAAACCAACCCCGAGCCCGATGAAGAACTTCAGACTTCTTCAACTATTGTTGCCAAATACACAGGTACGAAGATTGGCGGCGTGGGTAACTTTTTAAGCTTTATCAGAACTCAGCTTGGATTTTTCCTCTGCGTTCTGCTTCCGATGATTATTTTCTTTGTTTATGAAGCAATCCGAGTTGTTCTCAACCTCCTTGCCTACAATAAGGAAAAAACTCTCGAAGAGGCAAAGCTTGCGGTTGATTCCGCCGAGCTTACCGAAGAACAGAAAAAGAGGGCTATTGAGGAATATCTTGCCTCCGTCGGAGAAAATCAGGACAAGGCGGAAAATGAGCTCGAAGTACAAACACCTGCTGACGGCAATAATTCCGCTGATAATTCCGATTAAGTTATGACAAATTTGTCCCTAACGCACTAATAGCGTTTATCGTAACGGTATATTTCTTTCTCAGTCTCAGAGCTGAGAAAGAAATACAGTTACAGCTCACAGTAAAAACACAACAGAAATTATCAGTTAATTTATAACGGTGAACCGTGTTTTTCATCTGAAATACGGATTTTCTGATAATACAAAAACAACAGATTAACACAAAACCGTTTCCGTCGGAAACGAACGGCAGTCGCTGATTGCCACAACATAAGGCGATGAAATTTCGCCTAAAGAAGATGAGAGTAGATTTTTTTAAGGAGACGAAGTACCGTGGATACAGTATTTAAATTTCTTTTTGAATTTCTCGGTCAGTTTTTTGGCTCATTATGGTCAATAATCACCGGGTTATTTGGCGGAGTAGGCAATGCCTTTGATTTTTCCGCTTATGTAAACATTATTAATGCCTATACCACGGAGCTTGGCGGCCTCGCATGGGTAATTGCAATTATTGCCATTGTGCTTCTGGTTGCTGTGCTTGCACTTTGCGTATGGCTTATTGTCGTCGCTGTAAAAAAGTTTATTCGTTCGCACAGAAGAAGAAAAGATACAGATTCTCTTGTTAAAGAGGTTCAGGCACTCAACAAAGAGGTTATGAGACTCAACCTTGAAAAGGATAAGATTCTCTCTATGAAGGTTTCACAGATTGGTCTTAACCCAAACGAGATTGCAGAGCTTACAGGCGAAGAAATCGAGTCGCTCAACAACGGCGAAGAAGAGGACACAGGCGAAAGCCGTTTCTACAAACTTACGGAAATCGACAAGCTTTGGGCAGATTATGTTCCGCCGGTTTATGACAACGATATCACACTTCCCGAGTTCTGTGAGCGTTTCAGACTCTTTGCTTGTTCACAGCTTGGTCTTTACTACGATATTAAGCTTATCAGACTTTTTGTTGCATCATTCGCATCAACAAGACTTATTATCCTTCAGGGTATTTCCGGTACAGGTAAAACTTCACTTGCATATGCATTCGGTAAGTTTGTAAACAACCCGTCCATCGTTGCATCTGTTCAGCCGTCATGGCGTGACAGAACAGAGCTTTTCGGTTACTTCAACGAATTTACTAAGAAGTTTAACGAAACAGAGCTTCTCCGTGCAATGTACGAGGCTTCCTACAATGATAACATCTACGCCGTAATCCTTGATGAAATGAACATCGCAAGAGTTGAGTATTACTTTGCAGAAATGCTTTCAATTCTTGAAATGCCATCAAGAGACGAGTGGGTTGTTGATATTATCCCGAACTCATGGCCGAGCGACCCTAAGCATATTGTAAACGGTCAGCTCAGAATCCCGCCGAATATGTGGTATATCGGTACTGCCAATAACGATGACTCGACCTTTGCCATTACCGATAAGGTTTACGACCGTGCTATGCCGATTAACATTGACACAAAGGGTGTTCCTTTTGACGCACCTCTCACAGATCCTGTTTACATTTCATACAAACATTTTGAGTACATCCTCAATGCCGCTAAGGTTCAATTTGTTGTTTCCGAAGAAAACATCAAGAAGATTACTCTCCTTGACGATTATGTTATTGAGCATTTCCGTATAGCTTTCGGTAACCGTATTGTTAAACAGCTTCGTGACTTTGTTCCTGCATATGTCGGTACAGGCGGAACCGAGCTTGACGGTCTTGATTATGTTCTTGCCCGTAAAGTATTCAGAAAATTTGAGTCACTTAACCTTTCATACATCCGTGACGAGATTGACGGCCTTTGTGCGTATATTGACGAGCTTTTCGGTGAAGAAAACATGAACGAAAGCAAGGATTATCTCCGTATGCTTAAAAAGCTTGTATAATTTTAGCAATTCAGGGCGAACTCTGTTCGCCCTTTGCTTGGTGAAAGGACTTTGCGCCTTTTATAAACGGTAAACTATCTGATTGGAGAAAAATCAATGGCTGATTTTAGTAAATATTTCAGAGCATATATGAATATGCAGGATATTCTGAAAAATGATTTTACTTACAACTACATAATGGAAGGCCTTAAAGACGGCGACAAGGGCGAGGACAGACTCGACGGTAAGACCAACGAAAAGGTTATAGACATGGAATGGGTTGTTGCCATTGAGGAAACACTTCCGTACATTCAGAAAGCAATAGACGAACAGCGCCGTTTTATTAAGCAGGTTGACAATGTTGTTAGAGTTGAGCTCGCAAAAAAGATTGGCCCCGAGTCGGTTAAACACCTTTCGCAGCACACTAACTTTATTGCCAAGGTTGAGGGTGATATGGTAACGCCTAACAAAATCCTCACAATTGAGCGTGAAGAGAGCTTTGCAATTTACGAAAACCGTGTTCTTATGACGCTCATTCGCAAAGCGCTTCACTTTGTTGACGACAAGTATTCAAAGATGAAGGATGTGCCGAACGACAGTTATAACGATATTTCAATGGTTCGTCACATTAATTTTAACGAGAAAAAAGTAGATTTTAATCTTAACTATATAAATGAATCGCACGAAACACTTGCCGATGACCTTGATGTTCTTGATGTTACACAGCTTTCGGACTTTGACCGAATCAGAAAAATCAGAACAACACTCAATGAGTTTTTGAACACTCAGTTGATGAAGGAAATCGCAAATGAGCCTGAGGTTCACCCGCCGCTTACGCAGACCAACCTTCTCAAGAAGAACCCTAACTTCAAAAAGGCTATTGAACTGTGGAACTTCCTTGACAGCTACAAACGCAAGGGCTTTGAGGTTGTTACCGAGGATTATGACGGTAAGATGACGGACACGGTTCAGCAAGATGTTTATTTTGCAATGGGCTTTGAGCATTTTATGATGTCTATAGCAACCAACCCCGGACTTCGTGTAATTCTCAAGGAACAGTACGACGCAGAAAACGCCCGTCTTGCTGAGGAGGCGGCAAAACCTCAAAAAACCCGTGAGGCGGTTATGAAGGCACAGCTTGAGGCTGTTCGTAAAGAGGAAATGGAAATCCGCCTTCGTGAAATCCGTGACCGTGAAAAGAAAATTCTTGACCTTACAAGTGAAATCAAAAATTTAAAGGTTATAATCGATCAGAAAGAACAGCAGATTCTCACACTCAGAGGTAAGGTTTCTGCTCTTGAAGACCGACTTGAAGAGGTTAAGGCTGAACTCCAGCAGACAAAACTCAAGTTGATGGAGGCAGAAAAGAGAATTGCCGAGCTTGAGGAAGAAAATCAGCAGTTAAAAGATACTATTGAAGAGTTGAATAAAACGATTGATGAACTCAATCAGACTATTGACACACTCAATAAAAAAATAGTAGAATTAAACGACAGAATTCTCGTGCTTGTGCAGGAGAATGCTCGTTTGCAGACAAAGGTGAAAGAGCAGGAAACTGTTATCGCCGAGCAGAAGGCTCATATTGCAGAGCTTGAAACTCAGGTTGCCGAACAACTTGCAAAGATTACGGCTCTTACGGAAAACCTTGAAAAGTGCCATGCGCAGATTGAAGAGGACGCTCGTAAGATTACCGATTTGTCTGACAAAAATGAGAAGCTCACTGATACACTCCAAACCGAACGCATTCAGCATAAGGAAACAGTCAACAAAATGAATGCTGATTTTGCTGAAGAAAAACAGCAGATGAACGACGCTCATTCGGCAGAGGTTGAATCGCTTAACCATAAATTCAACGATGCAGAGGTTGAACATAACACTTATGTAGCAAAGCTGAATGCGGATTTTGCGGCAAAGGCAAATGAAACAGAGCAAAAGCATCTTAAAGAACTTGCCGATAAGGAAGAGGCTCACAGAAATGAGCTTGTTGAAATTAAGGAAGCCAACCTTAAATCATCAGCCGCAAATGATGCCGCTCATGCGTCAGAGCTTAAAAAGGCATACAAATCGGTTGACAAAAAGGTTGAGCAGGCAGAAAAGGCTTGCGAAAAGCGTATGAAAGCCAAGGTTGCCGAGATTAAAAAAGAGGCTCAGGCTGAAATTCGCAAAGCCGAAAAGAAAGCAGGCGAAAAAATCAGCCTTGCTATGGAAGAAGTCAAGTCAATTAAGGATGTCGGTGATTTGTTCGTTCGTGACTTCGGATTCGGCAGTGTTGCTGTTGTTTCTAAATATGCCGAAGAGCTTGCAAAATTTGGCAAGCTTTCAATCGCAGACGAGCTTATGGACGCTCAAAAGTCTGTAAGATCACTTTGCATTTGCAGAAGCAAAAAGGGTGTTATGCTTGCAGGATATTCCCGTAACGGTGCAGATGTTTACAAAATCTATAAAAAGCAGGCAGACCTTGAAGTTGCTTTTTCGGATTTGTGTTCAAAGCTGAAAAGCGCCGGAAGGCTTCCGCTTGTGATAACATTCTCAGGAGTTGACAGACCGTTTGCAATGAACTTTGAAAACATTGTTCGTGAGTCAACAGGCAAAAAAACTACTGTTGTTCATAACAAAACATTGAAGGCTGACGGATTTGTTGCCGTTTACTATAGTGTAGAATAAGGGGCAAAAATGAAAAAATCTACTGCGCCCAACAGAAAGACGGGCAGAATGATTGCTAAAAATTTAATAGTTCTGTTCACTGTTGCACTTGCTGCCTTTTATGGCATTCAGGCGTGGTTCACTGATAAACAGTCATCAGATGCCGACGGCATCAACATTGAGTGTCATGCGCCTGACGGTATTGAAATTGCTGTTGTTAAGCACGGCGATCCGGCTCCGACGAATAAAGATGCGTACAAAAATACGATTGAATTGAACAGCAAAAATTATTCGTTTATTGATGATATCAAGATGACTGAGGTTTCGAGCGACGGATACACATTTTATAAGCCGCCCCTCAAACAGGAAAACGGAGTTGCTTCTCCTATTCTTGATGTTGACGATTGGGATCGTGCGGACAGTTCGGTTCACTACCTTTCTTTTGACCTGTATGTTCGTTCAGAATCCAAGTTCGATATTTATTTGGACAGTAAATCTAAAATCAGTCCGAATGCAAATAATCTGACAGGTGAAAATGCAGATAATAAGAGTGATTTCGGTGAAAGCGGTGACTCAAAGGGAATTTCAAGAGATTGTGTAACCGGTGCGGTAAGGTTTTCGGTTGCAAATTATAATACTCACGAAACAAAGCTTTTGTGGATTCCTGCTCCGAACATTTTTCTTAATGTAAACTCAGATACAACACAGTATTCTGTAGACACAGACAGGCGTTCGGGCGAATCATATTCACATGGTTATTATGTAAAAAACGGTAGATGGGTTAAAAAATTCGTTTCCGCTGGCGACGGTTCACCACTCAGCCAGGTTTTTGTTGCAAACAGCGACGGCTTTACAACCAACGGGGATTACACATACGAGCTTGGTTCAAAGAAAAAAATTATGACTTTGTCTTTGGAAAAGGACACAACTCAAAACGGCATATATACAGGAATGGTAACCTGTAATATGTGGGTTGACGGCGAAGACGCAGAGGCAAGACTTGCCCTTGTAAACGGAAAGTTTAAAGCAAAACTTCTTCTCTCAAAGGGCGATGTACAATAAAAATAAAAATCAGGAAAGGAGCAATGAAGTATGAAACTGAAAGAAAGAATGCAGAACTCGTTTTTTGCACTTTCCGATAACAGACTTCTCGGCAGAAAAAAGCTCGCAATTTCATATGTATCATTGTTTCTTGTTTTTACTCTTGTGCTTGTGACAACGGTGGCATGGTTTACCGTAAAAGATAGGGCAAGTATTAATTCTCAGGCGTTTTCACTTGAGTCAAGTGCGGCACTCCGTGTCAATGACGGTCAGGAAGATCTTTCAAACCACCTTGTTGTTAAAGGCTTTAAGCTTGAAGAGGCTTCAAGCGTTGACGGAAGGAATATGTTCTTCCCGTCAGAGGGTAACTTTAAGGATTCAACATCTGCCATGAAATTCCGTGAAGGAACGGCAGGCGACAGGAATAAAACATATGTATATAAGGATTTTAAGCTTAATGCCGATTCAGATATGACAAATGTTTATGTCAAAGGTTATAATATTACAATTGTTTCGGCAGACGGTAAAACTGTTCTCGGTAAGTTTGACGGCTCAACCGAGATTATTCGTGACGATAAAGGCGTTCCTGTCGATCAGAAGGTCTATGATCCTTGTCCGTTAAGACTTGCGTTTATTACCGACAGCAGTAAAACTCCTACTGTAATTGATCCAAGTGCTCTTATTGACGAGCATGCTAAAAATTATAATGCAGTAAGCTCAACAAATATGGTCGGCTCTCCTACTACGAAGCTTTCATCATGCAAGACATTTTCTGATTTCTATTTCTATTCAGGCGAAAGCTTGTTCACGCTTTTAGGTCAGAAACCTCTTGATGTTACATTGGTAGCGTGGTTTGAGGGTGCGTATGAAGATCAGTCTGTTTATGATAAGTATGCAGGCGCATCGGTTACAATTGATGTTGAACTCGAAAGTAACTACAATGATATGGAGGCTATCACCTTTATTGATAAAACAAGAGGTGATAAGGGCGAAAATACTCCGTGGATTAAAACAGATGACTGTATAGTTACCATGCAGTATAAAGATACTGATACAACTCAGAAAACCGTCGTTATGAAATATCTTGGTTCGGTAGACGGATATAATACATGGACAGCTGCGTTGCCAAAAGATGTAACAACAGATATAAGCTTTTTCAGATTCAGTACAACGAATAATATAATCTATAACTCATGGCACACCAAGGATAATGTGAACAACGAATTGAGCCCTACGGCACAAGGTTGGATAGTTAATAACGAAGATTTGTATCCCTTACAGGAAAGCAGAATTGTAAACGGTAACCGCAGCCTTGTTTACACTGCAAAGAGAGGTAACGGTTATGGTGTAACCGTTGATACTGCTCAAAGACTGTCCCCTTGTATCGGATACTGGGATTATAGTCCGAGCGGCTCAACTGTTGAAACAACAGCACCTTCACCCACAACTCCGACAAGCGGAGGAGGATCTTCCGAAGATCCTGAAATAAATACGGGTGTGTATCTCAACATTCCGGATACTAAACAGTGGCTCAGAAATTATCTTACAAGCGGAGCTTATGAACCTTATGTAATTTATAATTATAACGGCGTAAAATCAGACCATTTGATGAAGCTTGAATCTGACGGTTCAAGATGTACACTTGATAACTGCAGTGCGCCGAGAGGCTCACGAGTTATCGGATTTAAGTTTGTGAACAAGAACGGTACACACACTCAGCTTATTCCGGCGAAGAATGAATATATATTCTCCACACCGTTCAATGTTTCTTATGAAGTAAACAACGATGATACCGCAACGTATCATTAATAATGCAAAATATAAAAAGGAGGTGTCACAATGAAAGAAAGATTTGCTCTTTTGGCGGCTTATTTTAAAGAAAAGCTTGCAATCGGCAAAAAGTCGGGCAAAGAAAAGAGAAAAAGCATGATTTTAAGCATTGTGGCACTTGTTGAAGTGTTGGCAATCGCTATCGTGTCGGTTTCTGCATGGGTGGAAACAATTTCAACCATTAAGCTTGATTTGAACAACGGTACAATTGATAACTATGTGTTTACCAACGCTAATATCGGCTACGGTAACAGCTATGACGGAAAGACAATTGATCTTACAAAATATTTTCGTCAGGCAGGCGATGTTCACCTTGCCTCGGCAACAAGCGCAAACGGCACAGATGTTTATTTTCCGACCTTAACTGCAAACGGCGAGCCGTCTGCTACATACAGAAAGGCTACTGTAAACGATAAGAATGTCAACTACATTGATTTTTCTTTCAATGTTACCGCAAAGGGAACAAAGGCGTCATTCTATTTTGAAAAGATTCCAACAATCAAGGTTAACGATGCTGATGCAGACGAGGAAAAGCTCCGTGTTTCATTCGTTTGTGACGGCAGTAATACGGTTGTCTGCGGTAAGAGCGACAGCACGGCAGAGGTTGTTGCCGGTACAAACCTGAATATCAAAGGACAGGAAAATGTCAAATCTTTCGGTTCATACACGGGTTCAACAGCAGAAAGTCCTCTTTTTACCGTTCCGGCAGATTCAAAACCGCATAAGGTTACAATGCGTGTGTGGTTACAGGATGACAGCAGAAAGACAAAGTATGCCGGACAGACTGTTACAATTGACAACTTCAAGCTTATCACTCAGAGTCCCCAGGCAGGAGAATTGACTTTTTACGATAAAACAACGGGCGATCCATCTCTCGGTGCGGGTTGGGCTACCAAAAACAATCGTGCAATCTGGATTAACCAGGATGGCAAAAGCGAGTATGAAAAGCTTTCAAAGGATTCGAGCGGTAACTATTTTATTAAGCTCGGTTCAGATTATACAGATAATCCTAACGCAACAGTTACCTTCTACAGCTGCGAATCAACCGTAACATCGAATCCGCAGAACAGCTATGTTGCAAAATGGACAACAACTCTGCAAGCTGGTGTTGATGCCGATTCACAGACATTCACAGCCTACGGATATAAGGATAAGTCAAATAACGGCTACGGCACATGGGGAGAGGTTCAGAAAATTCTTCTCTCAAGTGAAGATGAAAAAACATTGCCGATGACACAGATTGAGGGAAAGTATCTTGCGGTTGATATGTTTGTTCAGGGCAGTTCAACTCCGATAGCAATGACTTTTGAACCGAATAAAAATGCGTCACTCAGCGGTTGGGTTGCATATTTGCCCAATCCTAACAGCGATGCCGCACATTCGATTACATTCAAATTTACCTACAACGGCAAAGATTACAGCATTAGCGCACCGAACAGAAATTCTTCGGTGAACTATGTTATTACTTCACAAAACACAGGTTACTGGGCACCTCCGGCTATTGTTTCCGTTTATTCTACATGTACGGATGAAAAGGATAATAATGCGCCAATGGGCACAGTAAGCGTAACAGGCGGTATGGACGGCGCAACAAGAGTTAAGGTTACAGAGGGTACAACCGTCACTCTTAATGCGACACCGACCGACAGCAACAAATACAGATTTATAGGTTGGTACTCTGACCCCGAATTTAAAGCTCCCGTTACCCTCAGCAACGGTGCTTACCCAGCAAATGATACATCAGCCGAGCATAAGTTTTATGCGAAATTCCAAAGACAGTATAAAGTTGAGGCAAAAGCTGTTTCGGACGGAGCTGTTGCAAACAGCACAGGTGGTACTGTTAAGATTTCAGGCGGCGAAGAGGGCGCATACACTGTCGGTTCGTACCTTGAGGGGCAAGACACATCAATCACAGCCACTCCAAAAGAGGGCTATGACTTCAAGGGTTGGTATTCTGACGAGAATTGCACAAAACTGGAAAGTCAGGATCTTACGCTTTCAATTAAGAATATTCAGGCAAATCATTTGTATTATGCCAAATTTATGATTAAGCAGTTCTCGGTAACAGCGGTTGCAAATCATCCGAATGATAAGAAAAACAGCACAGTACAGTTTTCTTCACCGTCATCCGAGGCGTCTAATACAAGCGTTACCGTCAAGGTAAACTACAACGGTTCTGCAACTTTTGTTGCGAATGCAGGCGAGGGTTATGAGTTTGACGGCTGGTATTCGGACGAAAACTGTCAGACACTTGTCAGTAAAACGACTCCGTACAAAGTAAGTGGCATAAAGGCTGACTATACTCTGTATGCAAAATTCAAGATTATCAATCTTAATCTCAAAGTTTATTCAGTAACAGAGGGAAAAATCGACGGAGCGGGCGGTACGGTTCAGCTTGGAGCTGATACCCCTGCCGCAAAGATAGAGACAACTGTTGAGTGGGGTACGCTTGCCACACTCACGGCTAAAGCAAATGCCAACTATGAGTTTAAGGGTTGGTTTACCGATCCGCAATGCAGTATAAAGGCAGACAGCAAGATTCTTAATGATTGTCAGTACACAGATAAGACAGTGGAAACTATGGCAATAAAGAAGGATTTGACTCTGTATGCAAAGTTTTCGGATGTATCATCTCGCCAAGTTACCGCTAATGCCGTGTTCGGCGGAAATATTGTCGATACAGCAGGTACTGTTAAGGTAGGCGATTCGCCGGAAGGTGCAACATCAACTGCGGTGGTTACCAACGGTGATAGCGTAACTCTTGTTGCAAATACAAAGCCCAATTATAAGTTTATGGGTTGGTATTCCGACAGGGAGTGTACAAACTCTGTAGCATCAGAACAACAGTTTGTTCTTACAAATGTCGATGCCGATTGCGAATACTACACATTGTTTAAGCTGCAGTCATTTTCAGTCAACGCAGTTGTTGACGGTGATTCAGTAGGTACGGTAAAGTTTACCGCACCTAAAGAAGTTGGACCGTCAACTGCAGTTACAGTTTCGGTTGATTATGACGGAAGTGCAACATTTGTTGCAAACCCTGCCGAGGGTTATGACTTTGACGGTTGGTATAACGATTCAAGCGATACTCCCGTCAGCAACGAGGCAACTTATGTTTGTGAAAACATCAAAGCTGACTTTACTTTACATGCAAGGTTCAAGCTTAAAGAATTTGAGGTAAAGGCTTCAGCCGTACTTAACGGAGCAGTCAGCAATGCATGCGGTACTGTTCAGGCAGGCGACACAACAGCCGCAAGCACAGTTTCTACTGTTGCAAAGTGGGGCGAGAGTGTTGCACTGACAGCTACTCCAAAGTCGGGTTATTCGTTCAGCGGTTGGTACACAGACCTTGGCTGTACACAACCGTATACAGACGATTACAAAAACAATCCTTTGACAACGGTTATCAAGGCTAACACAACTGTTTATGCTAAATTTGAAGTTGAACAAAAGCGTGTTGTATATTTGCAAGTTCCGGATGAATGGAAAACATATAACAATGGTGCAAATACATCAAGTTTCGCCGTATATATGTGGGTTGATAACAGCACTTACAAATGGTTCCCGATGAAACAAGTTGAGGGTAATATTTATAGTGCTGATATTACGGGTACTTGGACTTCTGTGACAAATATCATCTTTACAAAGATGAATACAGGAGCTTGGGACGATTGGAAAGATAAGCGTGCTCAGACAGAAGATCAGACTATTCCGAATGATGGCAGAAACTGCTTTAAGATAACAGATAACACAGGTGAAGGTAACACAGCAACAGGTACATGGGTAAAATATCCGTTTGATACATTTACCGTTGCTCTTGATGCCGTAAGTTATGATTCAGCAGGCTCTAAGGAAACAAACGGCTTTACAGGCGGTAAAGTCAGCGTTGGCGGTGTTGTGCATACAAGTGCCGTAACAAATACATATTCCGACCCGACAACCGTTACAGCAACAGCTGTTTGCAATGAAGGTTATCAGTTTGCCGGCTGGTATTCCGACAGTGACTGCATAAATAAGGTTGCAGATAATGCCGAACTCAGTATTTCAGTAAATTCTTCGGTTCATTATTATGCAAAGTTTGTTAAGAGTTCAACAAAGGTAATGTACTTTGACCCGAACACTAACTGGACAAAAAATAAAAATGAGCGTTTTGCTGCCTATGTATATGAAAAATCAACCGGCGACGGAAAGTGGTACAGTATGACCGAAGATGCGTCCCATAATTGCTATACATTTACTATGGATGCATCCGGCAAATATGACAGGATTATATTTAGCCGAATGAACGGCAGTACAACCGAGAATAGTTGGGATAATGAATGGAACCGTACTCCGGGTACTCACGGTAGTAGTATAGATGGTCTTACTATTCCGACAGACGGAAAAAACTGTTTTGTTCAGGGAACTGAAAACAACGGTTGGGATAACTGCGGTGGTTCTTGGTCAACAAAGTAAAATTAAAGGTTAAATCAACGGAGGTGAAACCATGAAGAAATCAAAATTTGCAATTGTAATCGCACTCGGGCTTGTACTTTGTCTGCTTTGCGGTGTGACCACGACTTTTTCATGGTTCAGCCGTCCTCGAACCGAATCGGGCGACTCTCTCAGGTGGAGCGGTCAGTACAAAATCAGCAACGGTCAAAACATCAGCATCAAAACCGTTGAGTCAAGTGATGACGGCTCTACTTTCGGTGAAAATGCAGTTACTAATTTCGGAGGTTCTCTGGAGGCAGGAAAGAGAAGATATTTTTGTACCGAAATTTCTAACTCGGGCAATGCCGAACAGAATGTTTCGCTTTTTATAAAAGGTCTGAAAACAAGCGGTACGGCATCTGCGTCTGGACTTTATGTCGGCGTCAACAAACCGCTCAAGACATATAGGTCTTATAATGATATTGTCGGTAGTAACAGTATATATACGAAAACTTCGCTTGGAAAATACAGATTTTATTTTGATACAAACAATGTATTATCTTGGAAAGATTCCGCTACAACAATCAGAATCCGTTATGGAACAGGTGATGTTACAACCCCAAAGTGGCAGGGCAATCCTATTGTTATGACACCAATCAGCGGTCAGAGCACACGGGTGTTGTATGTTGATGTACCTGTAACCGCAAAAGTTGTGCAATTTTATGCCAATAATGACAATACCGGTGCTAATGCTACACCGTATATGCTGTTGAAAGCTTATTGTCCGAATTTGGCTGTTGATAACTGCTATAAGTTTACTTTGAGGGCTGGAACAGGATATAACAATAACCATAACTGTGATACATATTCTTTTGGTAAGCCTTTAACTGACTGTGCTAACTTTATCAATTGTTACAACAGTATTAACATTCCGCTTGGCTCAACATTCAACGCAGGTCTTGTTGCAGGAACAGATTACGTAGGTAGCAGTATAAGCTATTCGTCATCATCAAAAAGCGTGTTTACAGTCGATGCAAGCGGTGTAATTACTCCTGTGGCTGGGGGTACTGCAAAGCTCACAACCACAATTAAGGGTGGTGCATATGGAGATACCTATTCCGTAACCACGGAAATCAGTGTTACATCTGTAAGCACAGATTCAATTGACACACCTATTGTAACAAACCTTGAAATCAAGCCGAAAGCTACTGACGGACCTACGGTTTCAAAGGTGTATTGGTACATCAAGAATGAATCGTCATCAACAATAACATACACGCTTGATGATGTTTACATCTCGCTTTAAAATTTTAGATTTTTAAATTTACAAAAGGGTTGTTTTTACAGCCCTTTTTTATTATAATTTATAATCGGTAGCAGAGAATAAAATCCGCCCGTTTTGACGAATATATACGCATTTTCGTTATATAAAATATGTTAATTAACGGATAGCTTGTGTTTGTACGAACGATTGCAATGTTACATTCGGGCGAAATATGTTTTGAATTGACAAACTGTCTTCACGAACTGAGAACGGTGGCACACCGCCACGAATAATTACGCAAACCACAAAACAACGCTCGGGCGGATATGTTTCGCACATTGCAAACAATCTACACGAACCGGGAACGGCAACTTGCCGTGGAGGAATTTATGGATAAAAATAACGATTTTGAAAATGCGGTTGAAGTGACATCTGTAACAACCGAACACCCAAAATTAAAAAATAGAATAAGGAAAAGGCATGAATCAAAGCTCCGCAAAACCCTGCGGATAATTAAAAATATAATTTGCTGGGGTGTGCTTGCAATACTTGTGCTGACCGTAATTGTGTTTATGGGTTCAAAGGTGAACGGAAAAACACCTTCGCTTTTCGGATATTCCGTACTACGAGTTTCAACGGGCAGTATGCAGCCCGAGCTTATGATCGGCGATGTTATTCTCGGAAAGAGCGTTGACAATCCGACCGCCCTCAAGGTCGGCGATATTATCACCTATCGCGGCAGTGGGCAGACCGAGGGACTTCTCGTGACTCATAAGGTTGTAGTTGCACCGTATAAAACAGCTGACGGCACATATAAGCTACAGACAAAGGGCATTGCAAACGATACTCCCGACCCAGAAATTTCAACCGAAGATGTGCTTTATATTATGGTGTGTAAGCTCGGATTCATTGACACTCTGTATAACCTTTTCTTCTCACCGTGGGGACTGCTGATTTTTATTGCGGCGCTGCTGCTGATATTCATTGATGAGCTTGTCATTATAATCCGCATACTTACAGGTCACGACAAATCACCGAAGGACGGCGACATCAACGAAATTATAGACCGTTTGCAGAAGGAAAAATTGCAACAAAAGGCTGAATCCGACAACGATACAAAATCGGAAGAATAAATAAAAGCTGAATATATTTAATTTCGGACGAAAGGAAAATTCTCTTTTCGTCCGTTTTTTGTTGGCGAAAAAGACAAAGCGGAAAAATGGTGAAAATAGCTTTTATATGGGCTAAAATCGGCTTTTTAGTTGCATTTTTGGACGATTTGTGGTATATTTTATACGGTCAAATTTGACCGTAACATACTGATTGTGTTTAGAAATTGATATGTTAAGGGTGGTTTCATGGATTACAAATTAATAGCGCTTGACATTGACGGTACGCTGACAAACTCCCAAAAGGAGATTACTCCCCGTACAAGATATGCTCTTATGGAGGCGCAGAAGCAGGGCAAGAAAATTATTCTTGCGTCAGGCAGACATCCCGTAGGAATTATGCCGATAGCAAAAGACCTTATGCTTGACCGTTTCGGCGGTTTTATTATGGCGTTCAACGGCGGCAGGATTATCAATTGCGAAACAGGCGAAACTATGGTGAGCAAGCTGTTTCCGCTTGAATATCTTCCCGACATCGTGAATGTTTTGAAGGATTCAAACATTACAATCAACACATACGATGACAGGCGAATCATCTCGGATAATAAGGTTAATGACTATACCTATGTTGAAAGGGACGTTATCAAGGCTGAAATGGTTGTTGTTGACGATTTTATCTCATCTGTAAGATTTGATATCAACAAAATTCTTCTTGCAGGCGAACCCGATGAGCTTGATAAGTATCAGAAAATTCTTGCAGACCGTTATGACGGCTTGCTCGATGTATATAAAAGCGCACCTTATTTTCTTGAGATTATGCCGTTTGGTGTTACAAAAGGCTCAATGCTTCCGCTTTTGCTTGATAAACTCAAGATTAAAAGAGAAGAGCTTGCCGCTTTCGGCGACAACTACAACGATATGACAATGATAGGTTATGCAGGCTTCGGCGTTGCAATGGGTAATGCCGAAACCGATGTAAAGAAGATTGCCGATTACATCTGCGAATCAAACGATAACGACGGTATTGCAAACACACTTGATAAATTCGTTTTAAAGCAATAGTCGCAAAGTTTGAACCTAATATAAGCTTGAAAATATAAAATATAATTTAACGGAGCGTCAGATTTGACTTAACCCTTTAAAAGAGTTGAAAAAACAGAATCTGTCGCTCCTTTTTGTATATAATAGCCAAATTGAGGGCTTAATCTTTGGCGGCATCAAAGTTGTAATAATTCTATAAAAGAAAAATATATGAGGCTGTCTAAATTATAATATAATTGTATGTTATGTTGTACAAAGTATAACAAAAGGAGGAAAATCTATGGCAAAAATCAAAAAATTGCTTGCTTTGATTTTGTCGATTTGCGTAATTTGCACGGTATCTGTTATGTCCGTAAGTGCGGCTAATACAGATGACGATAACGACACTTCGGCATCAAGCACAATCACAGTACATTACTACTGTGAGGAAGGCACGCCCACAATCTATTATTGGAACAGTCTTCCGAAAAACATCAGCACGGAGTACCCCGGCGTTAAGATGACTTCCGAGGGAAACAACTACTACAAGTACACTTTCAACGATGTAACAAAAATCAATATGATGTTTGTTACAAACGGAAAGCAGTCTGCGGAACTCACAAGAAACACAGGCGAGTGGTGGTACAAAAATAAGAGATGGTCAAGTAAAAATCCTGAGGATATGCAGGAATTTGACCGTGTTGACATGCGTGAAGACACAATTTATTTTGTAATCACAACCCGTTTCTATGACGGTGACACAGGTACGATGTTCATTGCTGGGACGACTCACAGGCAAACAACCCCGACAGCGATCCCGCATGGCGTGGTGACTTCAAAGGTCTTATCGACAAGCTTGACTACATCAAGGCTCTCGGATTCAGCGCAATCTGGATTACTCCTGTTGTAACAAATGCGTCAGGCTACGATTACCACGGCTACCACGCAATGGACTTCTCAACAGTTGATGTTCGTTATGAGAGTGACGGCGCTACATATCAGGATCTTATTGATGCCGCTCATGAAAAGGGCATCAAGATTGTTCAGGATATCGTAGTTAACCATTCAGGTAACTTCGGTGAGGCAACTCTTGCTCCTATGTTTACAAAGGAATACGACTCAATTCAGGATCTTGCTTCTGTAGATTGCATGAAGGTTATTGAGGGAAGCGACTTTGCTAAAACATTCCCGAACTACAATGACCTTGAGCCTAAGTATCAGTATGCTGCAAGACTTAATATCATGAAGGATACTAAGGAGCTTGACTCCGGTAATCACGACACTGAAAACTACTATCACCACTTCAAAGACCTCAGCTGGGAAAGCCCGACTGTACAGACAGGTCAGATTGCCGGTGACTGCGTTGATATCAACACAGAGAATCCTACAGTTGCTAATTACCTTAACGACGTTTATAACAACTATATCAACATGGGCGTTGACGCTTTCAGACTTGATACTGAAAAGCACGTTTCAAGACTTACACTTAACCAGTATTACTTCCCGTCATGGCTCAAGACAGGCGGTAAAAACTTCTTCATCTTTGGTGAGGTTTGTACTCGTGTAAGTGAATTCTGGAACCACAACATTCCTGCAATTTCAGCTCCGTTCTATACATGGGCTGAATCAGACAGCCAGTACATCGATTCATTTACAAATGATCAGGCTGCAAACATTAATCTTACACTTAAGCACTATGACAGCAACGCAAGTACAGCAAATCAGCCCACATCTGATAATGTTTATCTTGACGGTCTTAAGTATCACACACCTGATTACAGCAAGTCAAACGGCACAAGCGTAATCGACTTCCCGATGCATTGGAACTTCTCAAATGCAAGCAACGCATTTACCCGTGCTTGTGAAGAAGATCCGTACTACAATGACTCATCATGGAATGTAACATATGTTGATTCTCACGACTACGGTCCTGATATGGACAGCCGTTACGACGGCGGTACACAGTCATGGGCTGAGAACCTTGATGTACTCTTTACTTTCCGTGGTATTCCGTGTCTTTACTACGGTTCTGAGCTTGAGTTCCAGAAGGGTGTTCCTATGGACGTAGGTCCTAACGCACCTCTTGCAACAACAGGTCGTGCATACTTCGGTGACTACCTCGAGGGCGACGTAACAGCAACAGACTTTGGTACATATTCTAACGCAAGCGGTGCTGTTGCAAGCACACTTGAAGCACCTCTCGCTGTTCATATTCAGCAGCTCAACAGAATCAGAAGAGCAGTTCCTGCACTTCAGAAGGGTCAGTATACAAGAAGCAAGACTTATGTTGACGGTAATATGGCATTCGTTCGCCGTTACACACAGGGCGCTACAGACAGCCTTGCTTGTGTAACTATCTCAGGCGGTGCTACATTCAAGAACCTTCCTAACGGCAAGTACATTGATGCAGTTACAGGCGATGTTAAGTATGTCACAGACGGCACACTTACAGTATCTTCTGTTGGTAGGGCTAATATGAGAGTTTATGTTTGCTGTGCAGACGGTTTCACCGGAATTGACGGTCAGATCGGCACTAACGGCGCATATCTCAAGTAATAAAATAATGTTGTTTTTTACGGAGCAGGTTTTTCCTGCTCCGTATTTTTCTGCCCTAAACCCTCAAATGACGGATTGCAGATTTATATCCGTCAAAATTATACTTCATTTATAAATAAACATCCCGAAAGTTGCATAATGATGAATAAAAAGACAGAAAATTATGCAAATTCTACATATAAGGTTTAAAATCGTTATGACACTTCTGCAAGAATTGTACATTTTCTTTTTTTTAAAAAATGTGCTATAATACATAAAATATAGTTTCAATTTATTGTGAATTTTAAAAAGGAGTGTTTTTTATGACAAACAGCGAGTATTCGGATGTTACACCGCAGATTCATGCTCTGGCTCAGAAAATGACGCATAACTCCGTTATTGATACAGATTTATACAGTAAGTACAATGTAAAAAGAGGTCTGCGTGACCTTGACGGTAAGGGTGTTCTCACAGGTCTTACATATATTTCTACAATCACACAGAATAAGCTTGTTGACGGAAAGCTTGTTCCTTGCGAGGGTGAGCTTCGTTACAGGGGCTATAATGTAAAGGATATCGTTGACGGTATTCTTGAGGATGACCGTTTCGGTTTTGAAGAGGTTACATATCTTCTTCTCTTTGGCGATATGCCTAACGAAGAACAGCTTAAAGATTTTAAGAAGCTTCTCGTTCAGTACAGAACCCTTCCTCAGCACTTTGTTCGTGATGTTATCCTCAAGGCCACAAGTAACGATATGATGAATTCAATAGCAAGAAGTGTTCTCACACTTTTCTGCTATGATAAGAACGCTAACGATACATCAATCGACAATGTTTTAAGACAGTGTATACAGCTTATCTCCGTATTCCCTCTTTTGTCGGTTTACGGCTATCACGCATATAATCACTATCAGCGTGATAACAGCCTTTATATCCACCGTGCAGAGCCTACAATGTCAACAGCCGAGGTTATTCTGTCGCTTCTTCGTCCCGACAGACACTATACTCCGCTTGAGGCAAAGGTTCTTGATATGGCGCTCATTCTCCATATGGAACACGGCGGCGGTAACAACTCAACATTTACAACACATGTTGTAACATCTTCGGGTACTGATACATACTCGGCAGTAGCTGCGGCACTTGCATCACTCAAAGGTCCTAAGCACGGCGGTGCAAATGTTAAGGTTTACTATATGTTTGAGGATCTCAAAAAGCATGTTAAGGACTGGGAGGACGAGGACGCTCTTGAAGATTATCTTGAGAAGCTCCTTGACAAGCAGGCTTTTGATAAAAAAGGTCTTATCTACGGTATGGGACACGCAGTTTATACAATTTCCGACCCCCGTCAGCAGATTCTTCACGGTGCTGTTAAAAAGCTTGCGTTTGCCGAAGGTCACAATGATGAATTTGATCTTTATGAGAGAGTTGAAAGACTGGCTCCGAAGGTTATCGGCAGAAAGCGTAAAATCTATAAGGGCGTTGCCGCAAATGTCGATTTCTACAGCGGACTTCTTTACAGCCTTCTTGATATTCCGTGTGAGCTTTATACTCCGCTTTTTGCAACAGCTCGTATTACGGGTTGGAGCGCACACAGACTTGAGGAGCTTATCAACTGCGGTAAGATTATCCGTCCTGCATATATGAGCATTTCCGAAAACAGGAATATGTTGATTTGAAAGACAGATAATACGGCGAACCGCCGTTCCCCGTTCGAGAAGTTAGTTTTACAAGTGCGAGAGTTAAATTGCCCGAGCGTATGGAAAATTGAAAGTTGAAAATTGAAAATTAAAGTCGGGCGACAGTTTGCAAAATGCAAATCATTGTCGCCCGACCGTTTTTTATATATGAAATTAACTGTTTGGTCGTGGGGCGGGATAATATCCGCACTACGATTTTTCGCAACATTCATCATAAAACAACAAAAGACCGCTCTTTTGAGCGGTCTTTAAATCTTGTGTTTTAAATTCAAAATTTATTGCAATCAGCAGAAGAATACATCCATCTCTTCTGCGTTGCCGTCGGCAACAAAGTATGCCTTGCTTTCTTCGGGCTTCAGATAGATTGAAATTTCCTTTGCATCCTTGCCGTATGTAGCCTTAACATTTTTGATTACTTCTTCAACAGGAACCTGTGCGCCTGCATATTCTACGAAGAAATTAACCTTTGTTTCAACCGGAACGGGCTTCTTTGGAGCAACCTTCTTTGGAGCAACCTTCTTTGGAGCAACCTTCTTTGGAGCTGCTTTCTTAACAGGAGCCTTTTTAACGGGTTCTGCTTTCTTAACAGTTTCAACCTTTACGGTTTCTGTCTTTGCGGGTTCAGCCTTCTTTGCAGCTGTAGCAACAGTCTTAGCAGGCTCAGCCTTTGCAACAGTCTTTTTTACAGGCTCTTCCTTAACGGGAGCAGTTTTTGCAGGGGCTGTTTTTGCAGTTGTTTTCTTTGTTGTTGCCATAATAAATCCTTCTTTCAAAGTAATAAAATATTGCAGAAATAAAAGTTTTATCTTTTGTAAATATTATACATTTCAGAGTAAAAAATGTCAATAAACTGTACAAAAATTCGGCGGTTAATACATATTTGCGAAAAAATAAAATTCCTGTTAGTTGAAATGCACAATGTTATTGCCTCATATTTGTGAACTATGTCGTTTTTTCTGTCAAAAAAACGAAAAAAAGCACATCATCATTTGAAAACCTCTTGCAACTGTGCTAAAATGATAGCGATTAATTTAAGAGAGAAGAATGATTTATGGGAGAGAATTTCATTATTATTGCACAACAGGTGCTTGTACTGTTCATTTTGATTGCAGTCGGTTTTATTTGCGGTAAGAAGAAAATTATCACCGATTTTTCTGCCCGTCACATGACCGATATAGTATTGTATGTTGTGACGCCCTGCGTTATGATTTCTGCTTTTCAGCGGGAGTTCTCGTTTGAACTTTTGAGCGGACTTATAATTTGCGTTGCCTGCTCTGCACTTATTTTCGCTGTGTCAATACTTATCTGTAACCTGATTTTTCATGATAAAGATGAAAGCCGTAAGGCTGTTATCCGCTTTGCAACAATCTATTCAAACTGTGCATTTATGTCCTTGCCCCTCCAGAAGGCAATTCTTGGTGATGACGGTTGGTTTTACGGCTCAATTTTTGTTGCCGTATTCAACATTTTTGTGTGGACGCACGGACTTGTTTCAATGAGCGGTGACAAAAAACAGCTTTCATTCAAAAAGCTTGTTCTTAACCCCGGTCTTATCGGTGTTCTTCTTGCAATTATCCTGTTTATTACAGGTTTTAAGCTTCCGTACATAATCAGTCAACCGGTTGAATATCTTGCAGTTCTGAACACTCCGCTCCCGATGCTTATTATCGGTTTTTACCTTTCACAGGCTGACTTTAAAAAGGCGTTTACTGACAAGGGCGTATATTTTTCTTCGGCAGTCCGTTTGATTGCTTTACCGATGATTACAGCGGTTGTAATGTCATTGTGCCGTGTCACACCCATAATTACCATGGCTTGCGTAATTGCCACATCAGCCCCTACTGCCGCAACAACAACTATGTTTGCGACAAAGTTCAACAAGGATGTTGAGCTGTCGGTTAGTATCGTTGCCGCAACTACGGTATTTTCACTTGCAACAATGCCGCTTGTCGTAATGCTTACGGGCATGATGAGCGGATTTAGCGGTTAAGTTTAAATTGAAAGTTGATAATGAAAAAATAAGGTCGGCGGTGTGCCGCCACAGACCTTTCGAGAAGATAGTTGAGATAAATGAATTGCATTGATGCCCGAAACGGCATTGATGCAATTTTTATTTTATATGAATCTAACTGTTTAATTGCAGAGGAAAACCGTATTCTCCCGTTAGTAATGACAGAAAATTTATGTTCTCGAATTGGGAACGGTGGCTCACCGTAAAAATATATGGAAATCTCGGCTGAAATTTGATATAATGAACACATAAAAATATATAATCCTTTGAGGGGGACTGTATTATGTCGAGAAATCCTATGCAAAAACAGAAGCTTTTGTATCTGCGGAAAATTCTTCTTGAAAAGACCGATGAAAATCACGGGCTGACTTCAAGTGAAATTCTGGCAGAGCTTGCGTTGTACGGAATTACTGCGGAGCGAAAAAGTCTTTACGATGATTTGCAGGTACTTGAAAAATTCGGAATGGACATCTGCAAGAGCAAGTCATCAACCGTTAAATATTATGTTGCAAGCAGAGAATTTGAACTGCCCGAGTTGAAGCTTCTTGTTGACGCAATTCAAAGCTCAAAATTCATTACCGAAAAAAAGAGCATTTCCCTCATTCATAAGCTTGAAGGGCTTGCAAGTGTTCACGACGGCAAGGAGCTGCAACGGCAGGTTTTTGTCGCAAACAGAGCCAAAACAATGAATGAACGAATTTATATTCGGTTGATAAAATTCAGAATGCAATAGCACTCAATCGCAAAATCTCGTTCAAATACTACCGTTGGGAACTCGATTTTTCGGGAACGGAGCGAATTGTCAAGCGTGAAAAAATCAGGGACGGCGGATACACGGCTTCACCGTGGGCGCTGTGCTGGGATGATGAGAATTACTATCTCATTGCCTATGACACCTGTGCCGACAGTATAAAGCATTACCGTGTTGACAAAATGGACGATATCGAGGTGCTTGACGATGAGCGTGACGGGGGAAAGACCTTTGAAAAATTTGATCCTGCAGATTATTCAAAGGGCGTTTTCTCAATGTTCGGCGGTGAAAAAGCTACGGTTAAGCTGTCGGTTGACAATGACTGCATAGGTGTTATTGTTGACAGGTTCGGCAGGGATATTTTTGTTACAAAGGAAAGCGACACAACATTCGGTGTATCGGTTGATATTATGACAAGCAAACAGTTCTACGCTTGGGTATTCGGTCTTGGCGGAAAGGTCAGAATTATATCACCGCAAAATGTTGTTGATGAATTTAAAAAGCAGCTTGAAAATGTAAACGATTCATTTTAATTGCCATACGGTTGGCAATATTTCATATTAAAATCGTTAAATAATAATGTCTGATTCGGAAATAATCATAACAATTATCAGTAGATAAATTGATACATTATTGGGTAGAATTAAAAATCAATTAACATACAGCAGACAGCGGAATATTTAAAATTTGCACTAATTGCAGTTTATACATTTATTTTTTGCACATTTGTCGTAATTATTGACTTTATTGTGCATAAAGTCTATTATATTGTTGCAGTGATTATTTGTGTTGTTTTCAGACGCAAAATGTTTGAAAACATAATTTTTTAGAATCGGGGTTATTATTATGAATTTTGATTTCTTGCGTTCGGCAACCGCATCCAGTTCAGCTTACAGAGTAGTCTGCGGTGAAATGATTATTGACAGCAATATGTGGAATGTTCACAACGAGGTTCTTGTGGCTGTTGTAAGGGACGGCTATATGACCGTTGAAATGGGTGCTGACACTTATTCGCTCTCAACAGGCGACATTTACTTTATTTCACCTAATCAGAGATACAAAATTAATAATACAGGCAACGCAAGAGTTGATGTTATTCTTCTTAACCTTTCAAATCCTGCATCGCTCACTCAGGAGTTTATTCCGCAGAGTTTGATCAGAGGTCTTGTAACAGGCAACTGCACTCACTTTGCAAAGGTTACGAGAGGCGACTACCGTTATAACAATCTTATTGACGATATGAACACGGTTATTTCTGCCGAGAACGAAAAGCACGAGTTCTTCCAGATTCTTGTTCACGGCAAAATGTACGACATTTTCTATATTCTTTTCTCATCGGGTCTTGTTAAGATTTGTGATGTTGAGGCTCAGGGCAAAAAGTACCGTGCTCTCCGCAGAATTACGGAATATATCAACAACAACTTCTGCGACAGCATTACTCTTGATACAATAGCTCAGACAACAGGTCTCAGCCGTTACTATGTGTCGCATCTCTTTAAGGAGCTTATGAATACAACATTTGTAAACTATCTTAACGAGCTCAGACTGACAAGAGCCGCAATGCTTCTTACCACAACGGACACTCCCGTTATCGAAATTGCAGGTATGTCGGGCTTCAACAACATTTCAAACTTTAACAGAGCATTCAAAATGTACTACGAAACAACACCTTCAAAGTACAGAAGAGCCGAGAAACAGTCATTATAAATAAGTATTTTCAAAATAAAAAGCCGGTGCATATGCGTCGGCTTTTGTTTATGGTAATAATTTGTCCGCTTAGGTAATATTGTTTAAAAAAGGCAGTTCATTTTTGTAGAATGCTTAAATTGAAAAGAAATGCATACCGTGGTATAATTATTATATGTGTGACAGCGTGTCTTTTTGTGCGTCATTTGTGTTTAGAAGTATTAAACGGCGGTGAAACGATGAAGTTTTTCAATAAAAATATAAACAAGGTTTTGTCGGTTGTGCTTGTTGTAGTATCCGTTTTGGTAGTTTTGCAGTTCGTCTGCTCAAACGGTACTCTCAATGCCGGAGAAACTCCGACAGAATCGGCAATGGCAAGGGTAAATCCGAATATTTGGAAGATTGTTCCGACAACAACTGTTTCCGCAACAACCGTACCCGTTGAAACAACAACGGCAAAGCCTAAAGCAACCAAGGCAACAACTCAGCCTCAGACAAAAGCCACAAAGGCAACAAAAGCGACAACTCAGCCCGTGACAACAACACAGGCAACCGTTCCGTTTGCTACGGCAATTCCGCCAAAAGAGCCTGTTGATTACCAATCTCAATGGGACGCAGGTTATCTTGTGGCAATTGACAATCCTGACAAAACCTATGAATGCTCCAAGGTAACGCTTACCGATGAGGACAGGGATCTTCTTGAAAGGCTTTGCATGGGCGAATTCGGTTCGGGCGGTTTTATAGGAGCGGCACTCATTGCTCAGTCGGTAAAAGACGCAATGTGCTTTGACGGTTATCCGACAGTTGCCTCGGTTATCGAGAACTGCCATTATACGGGCAGTACCAAAATCGGCACAAATCAGGAATGTATTCAGGCGGTGAGCTATATCTTTGACGAAAACAAGGATGCCGTTCAGCACCGCATTATGTATATGTATAATCCCGATATGGTTCAGAGTGCTTTCCACGAAAGTCAGAACTATATCCTGACATATCAGACTGTCAGATTTTTTGACAGGTGGGGGTATTGACGAAAATCCTTGATTTTCGTCAGCTAAATTCACGCAAGCGTGAGCTAAATTTGCTACGCAAGCTAAATTATCCTGCGGATAGCTAAATTGTCCTGACGGACAGCTAAAAGTGAATTTAATTTAGCTGAAAATATGATATGCAGCAATTAGAGTCAGGAAACATAGTTTCCTGACTTTTTGATTTTCTTTGCAAATCGTAGGGGCGCTCATTGGGCGCCCGCTTTGATGAATGGATTTGTTTTATAAAGATGTTTTGATGTGATGAATGATATGTATAATCTGTAGCGGTAACTTTGCAACATTTATATAATTGGATTTAACATAGATTTTCTGCCGTTACTTAGCGGGCGTCCAATGAACGCCCCTACAGATTCCTTACAAAACAAAAATGCATCAGAGCCTTACCGGGCATCTGATGCATTTTATTTATCTGACTGTCTTCTCAAATTACGGGCGGTGGTACACCACCAACCTTAATTTTCAATTTCCCATTTTACATTTTCAATTTATAAACTGGGAACGGCGACTCGCCGTTATTTAAGTGTTTTCATACATTGCTTGAATGTTTCGATTACATACCATGCTTCATCGTCTGTGAGGGTTGAGTTCATCGGGAGGGTGAGCTGGTTTTTGTGCATATTATACGCATTCGGATAATCGGTAATCTTGAAACCACGCTTGCTGTATGCCGAAAGCAACGGCAACGGCTTGAAGTGGACATTGCACATTACGCCGTGGTCAGCCATCATATTATAGAACTTGTTACGGTATTCTGCGTCTTTGCCGATAAATCTTACAAAGTAAAGGTGACCGCTGCTGCGGTGGTTTTCATCGCAGTGATTAAGCACCTGAACAGGCAAATCCTTAAATTCTTCGTTGTAAAGCTTTATAAGTTGATGTCTGCGCTCAAGCATTTGATCGTAGCGTTCAAGCTGAGCCACACCGATTGCGGCAAGTACATCGGTCATATTACACTTGTACTGAGTGTCAACAACATCATATTCCCACGATGCGACTTTATTTTTCTGATATGCGTCCTTGGTCTGACCGTGAAGCGAGAGAAGCATATACTGCTTGTACATTTCTTCCTCGTCAATTCCGTCATGTGAACGGTGAACAGCCGCACCGCCCTCGGCGGTTGTCATATTCTTTACAGCGTGAAAGCTGAAGTTTGTGAAGTCGGCAATTTCACCGCACATTTTACCGTGCCATTGCGCACCGAATGCGTGAGCGCCGTCAGCCATAACAATAACTCTGCCGAACTTTTCCTGAAGCTCGTTGCGTGGATTGAAAACGCCTTTCTTTCTTTCAACAGCCTCAAAAATACGGTCATAGTCGCACACAACACCTGCAAGGTCAACAGGAATGATAACCTTTGTATTGTGGTTGATTGCCGCCTCCATTTTATCGTAGTCCATTTCAAAGCTGCCGCTTTTGCAGTCAACCATAACAGGCTTTGCGCCCACATGGTAGATGATTGATGCGGTTGCCGTGTAGGTGTATGCCGGAACGATAACCTCATCTCCCGGACCGATGCCGAGAATACGCAGAGTAAGTTCGGCACAAGAGGTCTGCGATGAAAGACAGACAGCCTTTTCTGTGTGACATCTTTCTGCAATACGGCTTTCAAAAAGCTTTGTTTCGGGACCTGTTGTAATCCAGCCCGATTTCAGAACCTTTATAACTTCGTCAATTTCTGCCTGAGAAAGGTCAGGCGGCGAAAAGGGAATTTTTCTCATTTTTAATTTCTCCTCAGGTACAGCCGTGCATTAACCACTGCCGTACACAAACTATAGACAAATCTGAAAATATTTACACTCCATTATACAACGCAAGTCATAAAAAGTAAAGTTCCAAAATACCCAAAATATACTCTGAAAATGCGGTTTTGTATGGTGTATGAGCCGTATTGCAGTTGATTTTCAGTTTTTTTTGCTTTCGGAGGCTTTCTTTTGCAGATATTTCTTTTTTGTTGCAAGACCGCCTCTTATGTGCCTTTCGCTTTTGTTGGTGTCAAGAATTTCCCTCACCTGTCGGTAAAGTGCAGGGTTAAGTACCTTTAGCCGTTGGCTGACATCCTTATGCACGGTGCTTTTGCTCACACCGAACTTTTTTGCCGTACTTCTCACGGTTGCCTTGCTTTCGATTATGTATTCGCCGAGCATTGCCGCTCTTTCTTCTACGATACCTTTCACATACAGCCCTCCTGTCTGTCCTCCTTAGGGGGACATCTGTAATAGATTGTATGTGCAGACAGCGGATTGTATGACGGTATAGCTTAGTATGTTTTATCGCGTTTTATTGTGTTTTATCTGTGAATATATTAAATTTTTGTATAAACAGACAAATTAGTGTTCATAACTTCGGCGTTTATGTGAATTGAATTGTTGTGCCTGTAAATGGTATAATTTAGTTGTAAAAGTCAGAGAAAATCAAATTTTTTTGTGCATTTTGCATCTTTGACTCAAGAAGGGGAAATATACATGAAAAAATTAACAGGTAAATTTTTTGCACTGATGCTCACGGTGACGGTTTCGGTATCCTGTGCGGTGTCAACGGGCATTTTTACAGCTTCGGCATACACAGCGCCGAAAGAGGGCAAAATTTTTTATAACAAAACAATGTACGACAAATACGGTAAGGCTGAGGGGATGGTTCTTGACAGCCTTAAAAATTTTGACGAGGAAATTGATATCAGCAGTCTAAATGTTCCGAGAAGCGATGCTGCGGAATTTTTTAAGGTGCTGACCTTGACTCATCCTGAGCTTTACTATGTGAATCAGGGATTTTCGTACTCCTACTATCCGTCAGAGGATAAGGTTGCGTCAATCTATCCCGAGTACACAATCAGTAAGAGCGAGTATGCAGCACAGAAAAAGTCGCTTGATAAAGAGGTTGAGAGAATTCTTTCGCTTGTGGACGAGAATATGACCGATTCCGAAAAGGCACTCGTAATTCACGATGAGCTTGCCATTATGAGCGAGTACAGCACATCGGATTACAGCAAGGCTGATATTTACAATTCGCTTGTTGAAAAAACTTCCGTATGTCAGGGCTATGCACTTGCGTATTCCTACATGCTTTCACTTGTCGGAATAGACTCCGAACTTGTTGTTTCAAGCTCAATGAACCATATGTGGAACAAGGTTCATATCGGCAACGCTTGGTATAATGTTGATGTTACATGGGATGATCCTATTAATGACCGACCGGGACACGCTCAGCATACATACTTTCTTTTGAGTGATAATGCCATTCAGAATCTTCCGTCAAAGCACTATGATTACACAATAAGCTACGGTGCAAATTCGACAAAATATGATAATTACGAAATCCATAATTTCGACACAAGGCTTTGCGAAGTTAACGGTGAATTTTACGGCTTTGTCAACAACAATTCTTCAGCTAACAAGGGTGCATTGTTAAAATACAAGCTTGACAGCAATACATATGAGAAAAAGCTGAAATTGAACGAAACATGGAGCGCAGGCGGTAATTCCTACTGGATAAATACATTTATGAGCCTTGAAAAATACAACGATACTCTGTATTTTAATACCTCCGACGCCGTGTATTCATACGATGTTGAAACAGGCAGACAGGCAGTTGCCGCATCCGACATCAGCGGTGTGTCCGCATCATCAGGCAAGCTTTGCTACGGTATGGTTCTCAAGGGTGACGCAATGTATGTTGCCGTGTCGGATTCTCCGAACAACAAGGCAACTTTGCAGTATGTAAAAAGAGTTGACAAGGGCAACCTTGCAATCGGTATGACAAACTATGTTATGACTGCAAGCACCAATTCAGCCGAAAAGGCATATTACGGTGATGCAAACGGTGACGGCAAAATCAATATTGCCGATGCAACCGCAATTCAGAAAGCAATTGTGGGTATCGTCAATCAGAACGAGATAGAGCGTATAAACTCTGATGTAAACTTTGATTCCGATATTACCGTCATTGACGCAACCACAATTCAGATGTATATTGTAGGGCTTATATAACGGCAAGCCGTTGGAAAATTGAAAATGGAAAATTTAGGACTGCGGTGTACAACCGCAGTCCTTTTGAGAAGATAGTTAGATAAAGGAATTGCATCAGATGCCTGATACGGCATTGGTGCAATTTTTGCTTTATTTATATAATTTTAATTTGTACAAATCTTTGCGTGGCTATCTGTAGGCGTATAATATCCGCCCATACAAATTTGCAACAACTTCCATATATACAAAAACGGTCTGGCGACAATGTTTTTCGCTCTTGCAAATTGTCTTCCCGACCATAATTTTCCATTTTACATTTTCAATTTTCAATTTTATGCCCGAACCGTACACCGTTACTGTTCAATATCGCTATTGATTTACCCATGCAATTATGCTATAATTCTAAGGATATAGTGTATTAACGGAGGCTTTGGAATGCTGGATTCATATGTTGAAATTGACCTTGACAAAATCGGTGCAAATGCCCGTGCGATAACACAAAAATACAGCGACTACAAATATTTTATTGCCGTTCTCAAGGGTGACGGTTATGGTCACGGTATGGAAGTGGCAAATGAAATGTACAAAAACGGCATTAACTATTTTGCCGTGTCCTCTCTTGAGGAGGCTCAAAGCTTTCGTAAGGTCAACAAGGACGCTCCGCTTTTGTGCCTGCATCCGGTTCATCTTTCGAGAATTGAGGAGGCAAAGCGGCTTAATCTCACCATTGCCGTGAATGAGCTTGACTACCTCAAAAGGTTGCTTGATTTGAACATTGACTGCAATTTCAAGGTTCATCTCCAGATTGATACAGGATTTAACCGCCTCGGCTTCAAGAATAAGGACGAGGTTAAAACTGCCGTTGATATGATTAACGGTTCAAATTTTGTTCTTGAGGGAATTTATCAGCATTTTGCAACAGCCGGAATTTTTGATCCCCATTGGGACGAGCAGGTCAGAAACTTCAAGGAGCTTACATCGCTTATTGATTTGAATAAAATCCCGATTGTCCATATGGGCAGTTCCGTTTCAATGCTCACCCACCTGAAACAGCCTTTTACAACAGGCGTGAGAATGGGCATTGCAATCTACGGCTACAATGTTGCCCCCGATTCTCTTTCAAATTCGCCAAAGGACAAACTTCGCAAAATGCGAAACAATTACTTCATTAAGAAGTACAACATCAGCGAAACATATTTTGATGTAAAGATAGATTTACAGCCGGCTATGAAGATGAAAACCCGTATTCTTCAGCTTAAAAAGGTGAACAAGGGTGAGTGGTTCGGCTACAATGCGTCATATACGGCAGATGAGGATATTATTCTTGCAATTCTTCCTGTCGGCTACAACAACGGCATCGGTCACGCAAATCACAACAGACAGGTTGTTATCAACGGCAAAAAATATCCTGTTGTCGGTGAGATGTGTATGAATATGACGGCTGTTAAGGTTGATTCATCGGTAAAAATTGATGACGAGGTAACACTCCTCGGTGACGGCATAACAGTTGGAATGTTCGGCAGAAGCTCGGGTATGGGCAATGCCGAGGCGCTTGTGAATATAGGCAAGAACAATCCGAGATTTTATGTAAAAGACGGTAAGGTTGTAAAGGAGAAGTAAGATGGCAGTTTCGGTACACAAATGGCTTTTGAATAAATTCAGAGATATTAACCACAGCAGAATGGATAAGCACATTGACATTATCGCCAAGAACAGCGGTAAGTCAAAGGCTTATATCAAGTTCGACATAATCCGCAACTTTCTCATCAGAGGCACAGGCTACACGGACTATTTCCGTTGCGATTTTATCAACCTTTCGGCTAAAGAGAAAAAAACCTTTGTAACTGCAAAAACTTTCTACAAAATTCTTGAATATCTCAACGATGAGGAATATATCGTTCTTCTTCGTGACAAGCTTGTTTTTGACGAGCTTTTCAAAAAGTATCTCAAAAGAGATTTCATCAACCTTCGCACAGGCAGTAAGGAAGATTTCAAGAAGTTCCTTGACGACAGAGAAACCGTTTTTGCAAAAGATCCGACAGGCGAGGGCGGTCACGGCATTTCAAAAATCACCGTTGCCGATGTAAAGGACAGCAACAAGCTTTATGATGAACTCAAGGCAAACGGTCAGCTCCTTGTTGAGGAAGCAATCGTTCAGAGCGATGACCTCAACGAAATCAATCCGTGCGTTGTAAATTCATGGCGAGTTGTTACGCTCTATAAGGACGGCAAGGCGCATATAATAAATAACGCTCTCCGTATCAATCAGGACGAGTCAAATGTTATCGGCTGTACAAATGACCTCTACCTCAGCCTTGATGCAGACGGCAGAATCGACAGTAATGTAATTGACGACTACGGCAATGTTTATGACAAACACCCGATGACAGGCAAAAAGTTCTCCGAGGTTAAGATTGCAGGCGTTCGAGAGGCTCTTGACATGGTTGTTGAGGCAGCGGAAAAGATTCCGCAGGTGAGATATATCGGTTGGGATATCGCCTTTTCAAAGAACGGTCCTGTTATGGTTGAGGGCAACGAGTACCCGGGCTACGGACTTTTGCAGTTCTATAAACTGAAAGGCAAACGCACAGGCCACCTGAAAGAAATCGCCGATGTCCTCGGTGACGAGATGAATAACATTAAGCTTTGATTATTCAGCAAAAACTTTATAATAAAAACAAAAACAGCACCGAAGTAATATCGGTGCTGTTGTGCGTTGTATTATAGGTTTTGCTGTGATAAAATGTTTAAAAAATAATCCAACGAAAGGGAGAACGTGAGATGAATTTATACCCAAAGAAAGAATCGTTGAAAGATGTTTTATCCGGTGAAAGAAATATGTTGTTCCTGCATATCAAAGACCATATGAATGGGGTAAAGATGAGATAATCAATATGCTCGACAGTATACGAGAACACATAGATACAAACTGTGAAGAAAATCTGCTGTTTGGAACGCTTCAATTCAATGCCGATAAAATTATCATTGAAAATAATTTTTCAAAAGTATACGACGGTGAAATTAGTTGTGAAATAATTGACGGTCATCAGAGAATTACTACATTTTACATTTTGAGAAAATTCTTGGAAACAGAAAAACTTCCGAATATTCAAACGAAATTAATCGCAAGTCACTCGAAGAAAACTTGAAAAGTGCAAAATATGTTGAAAACAGAAAGTGTATTGAAAATTATTTTAAGAATGATGACGGTTTTGAAAGATAAATTTAAGAATTTTATAGATAATAAAATCATCTTCGTGTCAATATATGTTTCAAAAGTAAGCTCAATTGCAACAACGCTTAAAATATTTAATTCGATAAATACAACGGGATTGAGCCTTGATGTAAAGGATATTTTTAAAATCAACTTTTGCGATTACCTTTGCAAAGATAGCAACCTTGAAAGATCGGATGTTCTTAAAAAAATCAATCAGTCATATGAAAATATCACAAAATTTGACGGAGTATACAGTCTTGATGAAAATGCACTTCTTGATGTTTTTCGATTTCATATTATGAAAATTAATAATAATTTTACCCAAGAAAGACTCAGAGCAAGCAATAATATGTTTTTCATTGAAAAGGACGGGTTGTTCAACGAAAACAATAAATTAAAGTTATCAAAAAAAGAACAGCTTGATGTCTTTTGTGAAATTGCAGAGTGTATGAGCAAAACGCAAAAGTATTTAGAAAAACACGATAAAGGAAAAACCGATTTGGTAAAACATTGTGCCAAAGAATTGCTTAAAAACAGTGGATACGGCAAGCTGACAAATCTGTATTACTATTTTGTTTATGAACAGGATTGCAACGAAAAAATCATAACAGATGAAATAATTTCAAATACAGAAAATGCGGTTACCGCTATATGGAAGTACTGTTCAATCTTTGCATCATCGTATTCAAGACAGATTTATGAGGTGTACAGGGAAATTGCCGATGTGTTAAACAGAGGAGAAACAAACAATATTGAAGAAATATTGCAGAAGAAACTCGGCGAACATACCAACAAGGCAGATTTTAAAGATTTTAAAGCGATTTTTAAAAATGCGGTTTTTACAAACAGAATGAAACATCTTTTCGTTATGCTGAGTTATATAGATGATTGTGAAAATGAAGTTGACGCTATCTCGGTTAAAAATGATATGTTCTACAGACAAAAATGGAACCTTGACATAGAGCATATTATTTCACACAGATATTCAAATCCTGCATTGAATGAAGAAGATAAAATTGAAAATTCAATCGGCAATTTAATGTATCTTGACCGAAGCCTTAATCGAAAACTCGGTAAAATGACAGTGGGTTTTAACTTTGTTCAAGACGATTATAACAATAAAATTAAAAACTATAGTGAAAAAGTAACTTTGCAATGTGTGAGAGCATTTCTTGGAAATTATCAGAAGTACAACTCTCCGAATGATGCAATAGAAAAAAGAAGAGATGATAAAGTAAAGTTTTTAAAAAAACTTTATGACGGTTATGTTCAAAAAGTCTTGTCTGAATCTGATGATGACAATGTGTTGCTTATCAATAGTTAAGAAAATGCAAGAGGGTAATTAACATCCTCTTGCATTTTTGTTAATAGGAATTCAATTTTTCCTAATTTTATTAAACCTCAAAAATCCTCAATGGGATTTTCGTAGGCGGATTTGATTTTTGCTATTCTGCCTTTGAGGAGGCAATTGTCAATGTCGATTTGATAGTTGTGGTAATCCCACGGGGCACGCTCACCTCTGTGAGCGTAGATGAAGTCGCTTTTGCCGGCTTTGTCGATTTTTTTGATGAGGTCAAGCAAATCTTCTGCCGACATATCGTCAATAATTCCTCTGCCTGCTCCGTCAGAAACCTTTGGATAGGCTCGTCCGCTGCCTCTTGACATTTCTTCATCAGAAAGCAAGGTTATTTCAAACTCCTGTTCCTCGCCAAAATCATAAATCATATGAATTTTATCGCCAATTTCAAGTTTTAAATTGCCGAGTTTCGTTTCAGACATAAGCTTTGGTTTTGTCTGAAATTCTTCATCGTCCAACTCGTAATTTGTACCTTTGTATGTCATCATGAACAGATGATAAGCACAGGTGCTGAATGACGAAAGCACGGCATAGCCCAACACAGCCATTGTCGAATTTGAGGAAATCTGAATATCTCGCCATATTTTGTTCTCGCATCCTATATAGACAATTTTAAATGTATAAACTCTTGCCATAATATGTACCGCCTTGTGCTAATTTGTTCAAATCCAATTATTCACAAAATCCCGTAGCATCCATTCGGGGGCTGACTCAATAATATCATATAGTGCAGATTGAGCCTCCGATTTTGTCATTTTTGAAATCCTATGATTTAGAATATCGCAGACAACCTCTCTGAAATCTTCGTCAAATTCATCATCTTCATCAAAATAATCATTGTCATAATCATCGTCAAACTCGGGCTCATCATATCTTTTGAGACTTTTGTAATATTCCTCGGCTTTTTCGGGGAATGCAGAAAAATATATTGCAATTTTGTGCTTGCAGACCTTTCTGTTACCTTCCGCAAACGGACAATTACAAAATGATTTTTTTTATATGAATAATATCAATGTGAACATCGTAAGGCTTTTCCGCAGATCCCGATACTTTGCCCTCATATTCATTTTCACTTGTCTGTTTAAAGGAAATCACATTCCCTCTTTTATAATAATCGTATCCACGCTCAATAGACGCATATCTCGCATTCTCAAGTAATCCCATTATGCACCCCTCATTGTTAATTCAAAGTATCTTCCCCCTCGTTATAGAGAGACTCGTTGATTTCTACAACGCTTTTGTTGTTATTCATATTTATGATTATAATGCTGTCACGCTTGATTTTTGGATAGAGAGGTGAGAGCCCTGCAATTTTAAGGACGCTGTTGGTTTCATTTACCGACAGACCCATTCCTATTGAAAGGCAAATTAGTTTATCTCTTTTCGGGGCAGTTTTCAAGCCTGAAAAAATCTGATAGGCATAGCCGTCGCTGAGTTCGGCTTTACGAATGACCTCCGCTTTTGTAAGATTCCTTTCGTTCAAAAGGTCGGTAAGGTATTCCGAGAGATTTTTGCTTATCATTGAATCCCTGTTTGCGTTTTCGTATTCTTCAAATGTGTTGAAATTTTCAAGTTCTTTTAAAAGTTGAGTTGTGGTTTTGCGTATCATAATCAAAAACTCCCTGAATTAAAGTTTTGTAAGTTTCCAAAACTATTTTAACATGATATAATAAGCAAGACAAGTATAGTTAGACCTATAATTTTGCAAAGTGCTTAGTATATCAATTTATATTCCCCTCAAATTTTGCTCTGCAAAATTCTCGATGGGTGATTCTATCATAACTCATTTCATGATTTATGATAGAATAAGCACAGCAAGTATTATTATACTAATATTTTTGTTATGTGCCTGTAAATATTGTGAGGAAATGTTATGGGAAATAATTGGATTGATATGGTGATTAATGAACAATATCAGTTTGTGCGATTGCTTAAACGAACAGATAAAACGGAAATCTGTGTTTTCAGGCATAAGGAACTCGGCAAACAGATTGTAAAACGCACATTAAAAGGTTCGGGAGAGGTTTACTTTGCACTTAGAACGCTTTCACACCCAAATATTGCAAATGTTTACGATGTTGTTAAAACCGAAACGGGAGTCACCGTTCTTGAAGAATATGTTGACGGTCAGACCGTGGCAGATTATCTGCAAACGGGATTGTATTCTCCGTCAGGTGTGAGAAAAGTTATTTCATCTCTTTGTGACGCACTTGATTTGTTACATTCACACCAAATTATACACAAGGATATTAAGCCTGAAAATGTGATGATTGACAGCAACGGTAATGTAAAGCTGATTGATTTTGATGCGGCAAGGCTGTACAAGCCCTATCAGTTGAAAGACACACAGGCTATTGGCACAATGGGATATGCCGCACCCGAACAGTACGGAATAAATCAAACCGATGAACGGACTGACATTTACGCAATAGGTGTTTTGATGAATGTTATGCTCACAGGTCAGCCACCTGAAATTCGCCTTTATAACGGCAGGCTGAAAAGGGTGATTGTAAAATGCACCCAGACAATTCCCGACAACCGCTATCAAAATGTGAAAGAACTGAAAATAAATCTTTAAAACAGAATAAAACTGTGCTGACAGCACAGGACAAAAATACCGTCTTTGATTATACTTTAATTAGAGTTTAATCAAGGACGGTATTTATTTTGTGGATTTTTAACAAATTGTTTACAACTTGTCAATGTTATCGGCAAGAACTCTTACCGTGTTTAGAAATGTGGTTACTTTGGTTTTGTCGGTGTCTTTAAGCACGCTGTTAATTTCGTTAAGCATATGTTTGTTTTCGACCGAATCAAATACAAGCCAGTCGATGCTTGTGTCAAGTGCCTGAGAAATGCGGAAAAGAACATCAACGGAAAGTATTCTTGTTCCACGCTCAATGTGCCCGATGTGTGCCGCAGAAAGTTCGCACAATTCGCCGAGCTGTTCCTGCGTCAGACCCTTTTCAATCCGCTTATTTTTTATCCTTTTGCCGAGAGCTGTATAATCAATATTTTTGTTCATAAGTAAAACCTCAGAATCCTATATATAGTTTATTTTAAACTTTTTGAACAAAAAAATAAATTTACTGTAAGCATTTATTATTGACTTGTAGCATTATTTGTGCTAAACTTATTTTACAACAGATGAAATTTTTATGAACTTTGACAGACCGCAGTTCAGCCGTCTGTAATAAATAAATTTTTAGGGGGAAGAGTAGTGAGCAAATTTTGCGAAAAATGCGGAAATCAGTTAAATGATGATGATGTATTCTGCGAAAAATGCGGAACTCGTGTAGAGTCAGGGGAAATGACAAATAGCACAGATACAGCACAGTCTGTATCGGGAAGTGTTTCACAACAAGCAACCGTACAGCCTGAGGTTGTGATTCTTCAAAAGAAAAAGATGAATCCGTTAAAAATAATCATTCCGATTGTTTCGGGAGTGCTGGTCGTTACACTGGTTATTGCGTTAGTAATGATGCTCGGCAAAAGTGTGGTAAAAACATCGAAAGACGGAAAAAAGGTGTTTGCGTTTAACCCAAAAGAATTTGTAGAGCGTTACAATAAAACTAATGCCGATGTTTTGACATCTGAATTTGATTTTTCTTCATTTGAGTATGATACTAACAGTGACGGTGACGATTTGTATAAAAAGACATACAGTGATGCATCGTATGTGTTGTTTACAGACGGAGCGGGTTATGCCAGTAATGTTGAAAGCATCAAATATTGGTATGATTCAGAAGAAAGCTATACACCGCCGGGCGGTATTGTCAGGGAACTGCGTGCAGTGTATCCTGATTTATCTTACGATGAAGCTGAATCAATTTTAATTGCTGCAAAAAAGATTAGTTATTTTGGATATGAATATCGTGATGTGAAAATTTCGTACGAATACAATAAAAATAATAGTACTCAGAGTTGGTTTATATCACCTAAATAACAGGAGGAAAATATGTTTTGTTCAAAATGCGGAAATAAGCTTGATGATGACGCTGTATTTTGTTCTGCTTGCGGAAACAAAGTGGCAAGCAATCAGAATGTAAACACACAGCAACAGACTGATAATGCGACGCAACAGTCGGTGTACACACAACAGGCTAATCAACAGACAAATCAATCCTATTCATACGGACAGGGCGTTCCGTACGGAAATCAGCAAACTGTAAATTATCAGACATATCAGGTTTCATACGGAAACTCTCCGCTTGAGGAGCTTCGCAAAAAGTTGCAGATAGATATGATAATTTGGATTGTTGTTGCAAGTATTCAGGCGATTCTTGCGGTGTACTTTTTTATAACAGGAATGACATTGTCCTCGTATTATCTCGGCGATTTTGCAGGGAATTATTACATAAACGGAATTGCCCTTGCAATTGTTTCTGTATTGAACTTTGTAAGTTCATACAAGACAAGCAACATGCGTACAAGGATAGCAACAGTGCCGACAGGAATTGTCGGTGAGTATGAGGCTTTGGCACCGTATGTTGTCAATCTCGTATATAACGCAATTTTCGGTGGATTGATTGGTATTGTGGGTTCAATTTACGGCTTTGTTATCCGCAGTTATGTAATGAAAAATAAATTCTATTTTGTGAAAATTGAAGAGAATTACAGAAAGAACCCACACGATAATTTTTGGCGTTGCTCAAATTGCGGAAGAGTCAATCCATCATTTGAAGAAATTTGTATATGCGGTGTCAAGAAAGATGACGCAGGAAATACACAGTGAGTTTTGAGAGGAAGTGCAAAAAGATGAACAAAGATACCATATTGAAAATAGTAGGAGTTGGGTGCGGAATACTAATTGCAGTGCTTGGATTGTATTTTATGTTTTCTGCATAATTTTGATGAGATTGATAAATGGGAGAAATAAAAATGAAATATTGTTCAAAATGCGGTTCGCCAATAAATGATGACGCTGTGTTCTGTGCAGGTTGCGGAACAAGGGTTAGTGATAACAACACAAATCAAAATGTTGAAAACTTACAGCCAACGGCAGAGCCTGAAAAAGTTGTTCAGCCAACAGTAGAACAGACAGTAAACAAAGAAAAACCAAATGTGACAAATACCGTTCCGATTCAGCAACAAAGTGTGTATGAAAATATCGGTACAGCAGAACAAAAACCGAAAAAGAAGAATAAAAAAGTCCTCTTTATATCTATTGCGGTTGTGTTGGTGCTTTGCATAACAGCAGGCATTATATTTGTACCGAGCATATTCTCAGGCGGTGCACCAAAGGTTGTTCCAACCGATGAAAATAAGGCTTTGTTTGATGTAACATTTGAAGAATTTAAAGCAGGCATCATAAACAATGCAAACAAACTGAATGAGAAGTTTAGCGATGTTATAGATGAAAAATCTCAACAGACAGAATGTATTAAGTCACTTAGTAACGAGGACAATTGGACTTCGTGGACAAACAAAGACGGAAACATTGTACATAAGTGGACTTATAAATATGACGATGATAGTAGTTTGTCGGTTGATGTTAGTGTTATCGTTGACAGCAAAAGCAATAAAATTGTAGGTTCTGCTGTTACTTCATACTATCCTGATACACCAATAAAAACAATTGTTACATCGTACCTGTTGTTTGGTAATAACTTAAGTGATGAAAATTTTGAAATTTTAGAAAATCTAACCTTGTATTGCTTGAATAATTATGATGATAATCCGCTCTTGTTTCTTGGAAACATAGGAATTTCAATGACAGAAGAGGATTATGATGTTACCTATACTTATCTTCCGTTAAGTAAAAAGATGAAAGAAGAATATTCGTCAAACGGAGTATGGATTTCACCCGAAAACCTGTATAGATTTGACAAAGTGCTTTCTGCAAGGTATGGTATTGAGTATGAGTGGAAAACCCTTGATGAATTTATAAAATCACTTGGGGCTTAGTAATTAGGATAGGTGAGTTTATGCCATTTTGCGAGAAATGCGGAAAAGAGATTAAAGACGGTGACAGGTTTTGTACTCGGTGCGGAGCAGAGATAAAGTCTTTGCCGATGACCTCGGTTAATAAAAAATCGACTGATATAAAGTCGGATAAAAAGTCAAAGAAAAAATTAGTCGTCATAATTTCCGCTGCATCGGCAGTTGCGGTTGTGTTGGCTGTATGTGCGATTGTATTTGTGCCGAAAATGTTCCGCAACAATGAAAATGAGCAATATAAACCGTTGCAGACAATTGAGATTACTACACAACAGGAAACTACACAACAATCCTCAACGATCATTCAAAATACAACTGAACCGGAAAGCATTGATGACGGCTCAAGTGATGCTGACGAAGATTACATATTGCCTGACAGTGGCACACGGAAGCTTACAAATTCCGATTTAGCAGGACTTGATGCAGATGAGCTTGAACTCGCACGAAATGAAATTTATGCCAGAGCAGGACGAAGATTCAATACGGACTACATACAAGATTATTTTGACGATAAATGGTGGTATGTGGGAACGATTGAACCCGAAGATTTCACCGAGGATATGCTCAATGATGTTGAAAAGTATAATGTTAATTTCATTCGAAATTATGAGAAAAAATATGTTGAGTAGCATATAAAAATGAAATTTGCAACGCAGTGTGTATTGCATTGCGTTGCTTTTTGCTTTAAAATGTAGAAGAGGTGAGACTAAATGGATAATAAGAATAAAACGAGATTTTGCGAAAAATGCGGAAATCAGATTAAAAACGGCGACAGGTTTTGCGAACATTGCGGTGCAGAGATAAAGCCTTTGCCGATGACCTCGGTTAATGAAAAACCGACTGATATAAAGTCGGATAAAAAGTCAAAGAAAAAATTAGTCGTCATAATTTCCGCTGCATCGGCAGTTGCGGTTGTGTTGGCTGTATGTGCAATTGTTTTATTGCCGAAAATCTTCGGCAATAATAATGCCGAGCAAGCTGTTAAAGCAACCACCCAACAGGTTACAACGAAAATTCCGACAACCGCAGAGCCTACAACTGTTGAACCGACTACAGATATTCCAACAACGGCAAAGTCTACTACGATTGAGCCTACAACAGCCAAGCCGACCGAGCCCGAAACATCGAAAGATGACGGCAGATGTTATTTTAACGGCTTTTCAATTGAAGTTCCCGAGGATTATACATATGAGGTTGATGGTGATAAGGTTACTTTTTATGAATCGTATAATCACGAACATTCCGAAACAGGCTCGGACGGATTTTTATTCGCTATTGACTGGACATATGACGGAACGGTCAGCATAGATTCACGCAGACTCGGAAGTAAGGACGGTAAGTATTTTATGTACATTCATCCAACAGGCTTCGGAATGTTGGAGGACGAATACGCAAATCAGCGAATGGTTGATGCCAGAGCTGTAACGGATGATGTACTTTCATCGTTCAGAGTTGAATAACCAAAACCAACGCAGTGCGTATTGCATTGCGTTGTTTTTTGTTTTAAAATATATAAAAGAGGTGAGGCGTTATGGGTAAGGATACGAAGTTTTGCAGGAATTGCGGTAAGGAACTTCCGATTGAATCGACATTTTGTCCGTACTGTATGACAAAGCTGATTGATGTTACAACAGGCGGAGAAATTAAGGTAAAAAAGAAAAAGCCGATTATTATTGCCGTTGCAGCGGCAGTCGTTTTGCTCATTGTAATTGCGGTGATTGTAATTTTGAACAGCACGATTTTTGGTGGCAAATCGGATAATGTTACCACACATGCAACAACTGTTCCGACAACTGCGGTCACGACAACGGCTGAAAATAAAACCTCGGATTATTCAAAATATGTCGGAATATGGTGCGATAAGGACAGCGATATTTCAACCGCAACTCAAAACGGCGGCAATATTCTTGAGATAATTTCCGTCAAAGACGATGTTGTGAGATTTACTTTTACAAAGACTTCGTCTGCACCGCAAAACCGAATTGCGAGAATAAGCAATGTGACAACAAAGGTGATTGACGGAATAGGAACTTTTTCGTTTGATGATGACGGCTGGCAGAACAGCGGTACGGGTAAAATCAAGTTTTCCGACGGCGAAATCTATATTGAAAACACGGTCACAAATCAGAACAGCGAATCAATGTGGGATATAGGCGGAAAGTTTTATCTTAAAAAGTCCGAGGGCTCAATGCTTGATGTTGAGAGCAATAATTTTTTGAACGCTGATTTTGACGATGTAAAAAATGCCTTTGGTGAAGAAATTTCAGATCCGTTTTTAGCGTCGGATAAGTGGTATATTCATTACTACAGCGGTATGAATGTTATGGTCACCGCCGAAACAAATAAAATTTACAGCATTACGGTTGATTACTCATCAGGCAACCTTGCCAATTCAAACATCGGTTTTGGCGAAATCAACGGCAACAGCACCTATGACGATGTCTATGCCGAACTCGGCGAGCCAATGTACAATAACATAACCCACGGCGATGTTACCTATAAGCGGAAAGACGGATATGTAACTTTCACCTTTGACGATAATATGAACCTCACAAACTTTGTGTACTGCATTGAAGATACGCATTAAAACATAACAAGTAATAAAAAATCAGCCTGAGCGTCAAGTAACAATGCTCAGGCGGGTGTGTTATGGAGATAATAAAAATTTCAGAAGTATCAGAAATAAAAATAAGCACTAACCATTATGGTTAGTGCTTATTGAATGGTTGCGGGAGCCGGATTTGAACCGACGACCTTCGGGTTATGAGCCCGACGAGCTACCGAGCTGCTCTATCCCGCGATATACAACTCTGCTGTTTTTTACAGCTTTATTATTATAGCATTATGTAAAGGTTGTGTCAATAGTTTTTTGCAATATTTTTTTATTTATGCTTTGCCCGGCTTTTTTAGACTGAATTTATTTACATTTTAATCTTAGGCTTTTTAACGGGTATGTGTACACAATTGTATGGCGGAACAGATGCAATAAAGATTTAAATGCCTGTTGAAACAAAGTGAGATTGTGCAAATAATGATTTATATGTGTTTAGCACGGTGAATTTGATATATTGATTGCGGATTGCTTTTGTGTTACAATTACCGTGTGAATTTGCGGAATTTTTAAATTGCGACAAATACAGATGAGAGGAAATTATGGGAAAGAACAAAACACGCAGTAAATCTGCACTTTAAACAAAACAGTGTCACAGCTGAAAACAAAAGGCTCGGCGATGACGGAAACATTAATTTTACTTTTAAAATTTTGTCGGCAATCGGCATTATTATCATAGTTTCGGGGCATTGCTACAACGGTGGTGTGTCGCTGATGTACGATTGGTTTCCGAAGTATTCGTACAATCTCGCCTTGTTTGTTTTCATTTCGGGCTATTTTTACAAGGAAAAACACGAGGAACATATTTTCAAATATATATGGGGACGCACAAAACGCTTGTTGATTCCTGCGTATCTATGGAACATTGTTTACGGAATAATCGCATTCGCACTTACTCAGGTCGGCTATACGATTGCTCAGGGCAAATTTGATCTGTACAACCTTTTTGTTATGCCGTTTATTGACGGCGAAAGTTTTGCCTACAATCTCGGTTCGTGGTTTGTATATCCGCTGTTCTGCGTTTATGTTTTTAACATACTGTTTCGCAAATTGCTCAAAAAGGTTCACAGGGGCAACGAGTATGTCATTCTTGCCGTGTATCTTGCAATCGGAATTTTCGGTGTGCAATACTGCATTTGGAATCCTGCCCCAAATGGTGCGTTGCTGTTATTGTTCAGGTCAATGTTTTTTCTGCCGTGTTTTGAGTTTGGCAGATTTTATCACGAAAAGCTTGAAAAACACGATAATCTCAACAGCGTTGCATATTTTGCAATCGTTCTCGGAGTTCAGCTTCTTCTCCTCACATTCTGTGAAAATCTTGAATACACTCCGTCAAAGTGTGTGAAGTTTGACAACGGCTGCGTCATTCCTTATGTAACCGCAATCACGGGCATTGCGTTCTGGCTGAGGGTTGCAAAGCTGATTACTCCGATTATCAAGAACAAAAAGCTTGTCAGAATGATTTCGGACAATACCTACAGCATAATGATTCACCACATTTTTGCCTTTATGATTGTAAAATGGGCGTTCTGGGGATTGAGCGTAATTACACCGCTGTTCAAAGATTTTGATATTTTAAAACTCAAGTCAACAATCTGGTACATTTATCGTCCGAACGGCTTAAATTTTTACTGCATAATCTACCTTGCCGCAGGAATATTCATTCCGATTCTTATAGGAACGGTTACGCACAGGATATTTGAATTTATGAAAGAGCATACCTTGAAGAGTATGCAAAAAAGCAGTCGGACAGGTAAAGTAAACAAAATTGAAAAAGTCGTAAAATAATGCTTTTTTTACAGGCTTTAAAATGAATAAAAAATAAGCTGTATGTGCATTGTTACAAAATAACACGGCTTGTATTGTGCAATATTTGCCTTTAAAGCTGTGCGACTGAACAACTTGCACTAAAAGGTAAAATAATATTTATTCATTTCGCCGTAGCAAAAAATATTAATTTGTGTTACAATATTTCATTATAGTGTTTAGCGGAGCAGATATGCCGATATACAGAATAGCTGATTTGAATGTTGAAGTTAATCCAAAATTTAAAATATGCAGGAAACGGCTTGAAAGCTATGCCGTTAAGTCGAATGAATCGGGAAAGACCGACATTGCGATATCGGTTTCGGATGACGAAATCCGTGAGCGTCTCAGGCTTTCCGACAACCTCAGCGAACAAGGTGCGGAGGATGTTCTGATACTCTCAAAATTCTGCAACGCCGTGCTTGACGGATTTGACGGATTCTTTTTTCATTCGTCCTGTCTTGAGCTTGACGGCGAGGGCTATGTTTTTTCGGCAGTCAGCGGAACGGGCAAGTCTACCCACACGGCTCTGTGGCGAAGGCATTTTGGCAACAGGGTGACGATGATTAACGATGACAAGCCGGTTATACGAAAATGTGACGGAAAATTTTATGCTTACGGAACTCCGTGGATGGGGAAAGCTGACATAGGAACAAATACAAAAGCACCTGTTAAGGCTGTGTATATTCTTCAGAGAGCAGAAGAGAACATGGCAGTCAGGGTGTTGCCGTCGCAGGTTATGAAACAGTTGCTTGAGGCAACGGTTATTGATGTTGAGCGGAGCAGAATGGAAAAGCTGCTTGAATTGCTTGATGAGTTCTTTAAGGAAACACCGTTGTTTTTGCTCGGTTGTAATATGGATGAAAGTGCTGTTATGACGGCTTACAATGCCGCAAACGGCGGATAAGGCTATGGAAATTTCAGAAAGCGGAGGAATATAAGATGGAATTTGTTCAGGTCGTTTCGGTTGAAAATATGAGAAAAAGCGACGCAAGGACGATTGCGGAGCATACTCCTTCGGCGGAGCTTATGTACAGAGCCGCACAGGGAATTTTTAATTCGGCAAAGTTTGTGGGCAGAGTTGCCATAGTTTGCGGTAAGGGCAACAACGGCGGCGACGGTTATGCGCTCGCCTGTGTTTTTATGCAAAAACGGCTTTACACCGACAATTTTCAGAGCAAGCGACGGCTTTTTCAAAGGACGGCCTTTACTATTATAAAACCGCAATGTCGCTCGGTGCCGAGGAGATGCCGATGTCACAGGCGGCGGCTTTCACGGGATTTGACATTGTAGTTGACTGTCTGCTCGGAACAGGCTTTTCGGGTGAGTTAAAGGGTGAAATGCTTGAAGCGGTTGAGCAGATTAATATGACAAATGCCTATGTTATAAGTGCAGATATCAACAGCGGAATCAACGGTGACACGGGTGTGTGCAGTACGGCGGTAAACTCGGATCTTACCGTTTCAATCGGTTCGTTCAAGACAGGCTTGTTCCTCAATGACGCACCGTATTACATTGGTTCAGTCACAAACTGCGATATCGGAATCAGCCTTATTGAAGATGAATACAAGCTGATTGACTATTCTCTTTTGCATATGTTTGAGGGCTACGGCTCTCTCGTTATGACTGCGGAAGAATTTTTTGAAAAGTACGGCTACGAGCCTTCAAAGTGCAATGTTGCACGCTGTGTTGAGGAAATCAGCAAAAAAGAACGCAGAACAGTTGTAGTAAAAACGGACCATTCTGCGGTAATTGCGGATCTTAAATATATTTATTTTTGCGCTGACTATGTTATTAACAATTGATTGATTTTAATTGAGTTAAGGGTGAAACCATGAAGTACAAGAAGGTGTTGTTACCGCCCGAGCCGTATTACAGCGGCAGGGTTACAAGATATCCGGACAAAAAAGCTGCCTTTGAATCGGGACTCAGGTGGCATGGTTCATATGAAATTTCCTATATAAAAAAAGGTAAGGTAAGGCTTAACAAGCTTGACTGTGAAATTATTCTCAATGCGGGCGATGTCTATGTTCTTAACAGTCAGGAGGTTCATTCCTACGAGGACATCGGTGAGGATACTCAGGCTGTTATGCTCAATATCATTCCAAAGGCAATTGCACCGTATGTTGACGATCCGCATATTGTGCCGAGTTTCAAACAGCCCGAGGGCGAAGCTCTTGAGTTTATCAGAAAAGCAATGGACATATTCCACGGATATGAGGAGTACGAGAGCAAGCTTATCAGCATGAAGGTAAGAGCGGTGATGTACAGCGTTGCGTACTATCTCATCCGTGATTGCATTGACAACGATATACAATATGTTCACGGTTCTCAGGCTGATGATTTTGACTGCGCCAAAAGTGCTATCAGATATATGCACGATAATTATAAACACGAAATCACGCTCAATGAAATCGCCAATTATGTAGGCATGACGCCTGCTCATTTTTCAAAATATTTTAAGGATAAAACAGAGGAAACATTTTCAAAGTATCTTCGCCGTGTTCGTCTTGAACACGCTATTGATGATTTGAGAAACAAAAAAATCACCGTCAGACAGGCGGCGATTGAAAACGGTTTTCCAAATGTAAATTCGTTTATCCTGTTCTGCAAGTCCGAATACGGCAGAACTCCTGCGGAACTTAGGAATTACAGCGAGAAGAACTGACGGCGAGCCACCGTTCTCGGTTCGTGAAAACAGTCGCTTCAAGGCGAAAGCTTTTTAAATTGAAAATTGAAAATGGAAAATTGAAAATTGCGGTCGGCGGTGTGCCACCGCAATCTATTCGAGAAGATACTCGGATAAAAGAATTGCATCAGATGCCCGAATACGGCATTGATGCAATTTTTGCTTTATATGAAAGTAATAGGGGAGAACCGATGTTATACAACCGTCACAACACCTATTTCAACCTGATTATTGATTCTGGGGATGAATACGGTGTTGCTCAGACCTGCGCAGACAATCATTTTTGTGCCGTCAAGGTCAAATTCGCCTTTGTCATATTTCGGAAAAAGTCCCTGATTCGGAGCGATTACTCCGCCGATGAACGGCAATTGAATCTGTCCTCCGTGGGTGTGACCGCAGACGATTAAGTCTATGTCGGTTTTCTTTGCGTCCTCGGCAATGTATTCGGGCTGGTGGTGCAGAAGAATTGTGAAATTGTTCTTTGCTTTTTCGGCAAATTCTTCCCACAGCGTTCTTGACGGAACATCGTCATCGGGAGTGTAGAACTCATAATAAGGGTAGTCGCTCATTCCGCCGATAAGCACACTCTTGCCGTTTTTGGTGAATTTTATATATTCATTATCGAGCAATACAGCGCCTGTTGAATTTGTTTCACTTTTAAAATCCGTTCCGAATTTGGCGGCATTGTCACGCTCATGGTTGCCGAGACAGCAGTATGTGGGTGCAATTTTTGAAAGCTTTTCAAGCACATCTTTCATCTTCGTTGTGTCGGGATCGCCACGGTTGACCATATCTCCGCAAACTGCAATAAAATCGGGATTTTGTTCCTTTACAAGCTCTGCAAGGTCTGCGTTCTTTTCTCCGTATTCCTTGTTGTGCAAATCCGTGATGACAACAAATTTCAGCTTTGCGTCGTTCTTAGTATTGTTTACACAGTAATTTGTGATTGCAATTGTGTTGTCACAGTAAACGCCCCATATTACGAGAGTCACAAACAGCGCAAGTATTATTGCTCCGAGAATTATCGAAAAATTTTTCATTCAATTTACCGCCCATATTAAGTATGGGTATTATTTTAGGCTCGTTTTGTGCGGTTGTCAACAAATGTGTGTCGAACAAGTCTGATTATTACTGTTCCTTGTACTTTGATTGTCGGATTTTGAGTTGATTTAGGAATTGCTTTGTTTGACATTCCTTTTGCACTGTTGTATAATAAATCATAATTGTATTTATATGTTACTCGGGAAATTTACACAAAGTTAAACAGAAGAGGTATGGGTTATGAAGAAGATTAATTTGCGTAAGATGTTTCTGGCTCTCGCAGATGTGTTTATTATCGTTGTCAGCGGTATTCTTGCAAATTATATTCTCTTGCTTGTCGGCTACATAGGTACTGCTTCAAGCAAAGGCTTGTTGAGCTATATTGTTATTGATCTTGTCATGTGTCTGTTTACGCTTTATATAAGCGGAACATATTCAAAATTGTGGCGATACTTTAACGCAAAGGACTATATGGTGTGCGGAACTGCCGTCTTTTCGGGGTTTACGCTCGGCTTTGTAATCTCGTTGTTTTTGCAGATTCCGCAGAGAAAGATTTTTTGTATAGTACATTTCGCAATAGCCCTTGTCGGAATTCTTGCATTCCGTTTTGTTTTCAGAAGGGCTTTTCTTGACCTTACCGAGGCGGGAAGGGCAGAGGGCGGAGAGCGCACCCTTATTGTGGGCGCAGGCAATGCCGGCAGAATGATTGTTCGTGAAATTCACAATGCGAAAGAGCAGAATGATGTTAATAATCCTTCAAAAAGCATCATTCCGGTATGCTTTGTCGATGATGATTTGAAAAAGCTGAATCAGAAAATCGAAGGAATCCCCGTTGTCGGAACCTGTCCCGAAATTGTTAAAATATGTGATGAATACCGCATAGATAATATTATTGTTGCAGTTCCGTCATGTGAGGAAGATGAGAAGAGGAAGATTCTTGATTACTGTTCCGCAACAGAGTGCAAAATCAAGATTATCCCTTATCTCGGTGAGCTTTTGTTTGATGACGGGCATACACAGCTTATTTCACAGGCAAAGGAAATCAAGATTGAGGATCTTCTCGGCAGAAAACCCATTGAGTTTGACCGAAAGGAGATTCATGACCTTATCAACGGAAAGATTTGTCTTGTTACAGGCGGCGGCGGTTCAATCGGCAGTGAGCTTGTAAGACAGATTGCAAAGAATGATCCAAAACAAATCATCATTGTTGATATCTACGAAAACAACGCATATGACATTCAGCAGGAGCTTGTGCTTGAATACGGCACAAAGCTTAACCTTGTAACGCTTATTTCATCGGTTCGTGATTACGATAAAATGGAGCTTATCTTCAAGACATATCGCCCCGAACTCGTATTCCACGCTGCCGCTCACAAGCATGTTCCGCTTATGGAAACCGTTCCCGAGGAGGCTGTAAAGAACAACATCTTCGGCACATTCAATGTTGCAACCCTTGCAGAAAAGTACAAGGCAAAGAAGTTTGTTATGATTTCAACCGACAAGGCTGTTAATCCGACAAATGTTATGGGCGCAACAAAGCGTGCGTGTGAGATGATTATTCAGTACAAGGCGCAGCACAGCACAGCTACCGAATTTGTAACAACAAGATTCGGTAATGTTCTCGGCTCAAACGGCTCGGTTATTCCGCTGTTTCGCCGTCAGATTGAAAACGGTGCGCCCGTTACCGTAACGCATCCCGATATTATCAGATATTTTATGACTATTCCCGAGGCTGTTTCGCTTGTTCTTGAGGCAGGTGCAATGGCAAAGGGCGGTGAGATTTTTGTTCTTGATATGGGTGCTCCCGTCAAGATTACAACCCTTGCCGAGAACCTTATCAGAATGTACGGTAAGGTTCCGTACAAAGATGTTCCGATTATTTTCACGGGACTTCGTCCGGGTGAAAAGCTTTTTGAGGAGCTTCTTATGGACGAAGAAGGTCTTAAGTCAACGCAGAACAAGAAAATTTTCATAGGAAATCAAATTAAAATAGACGAAACAGATATGCTGTCAAAGCTTGAGGTTCTCAAAAAGACCGCAGAAAACAATGACAGTGAAAAGACAGTTGAACTTTTGGCAGAACTTGTACCTACTTTTTGCCACAAGGTCAATGATTAACCGAAAAGGAGAAATTTTATGTGCGGTATTGTAGGTTATGTAGGACCTAAGGATTGCAGTGAGGTGCTTGTTAATGCTCTCACAAAGCTTGAATACAGAGGCTATGACTCGGCAGGTATTGCGGTTTTTGATAACGGAGAAATCAAGACCGTAAAGACCAAGGGTAAGCTTCAGGACTTAAAGGATAAGCTTGCAGAGGTCGGCACTCCGAAAGGTCATGTCGGCATAGGTCACACCCGTTGGGCAACCCACGGCGAGCCTTCGGATGTAAACTCACATCCACACAGCGGTGCAAGGGTTACAATCGTTCACAACGGTATTATTGAAAACTATATGGAGCTTAAAGACTTCCTCATCTCAAAGGGAAGAACTTTTTTAAGCGACACAGATACAGAGGTTGTTGCTCAGCTCCTCGACTATAAATACAACGGAAATCCTCTTGAAACAATCGACAGTGTAATGGCTGAGCTCAAGGGTTCGTTTGCACTCGGAATTATGTTCAAGGATTTCCCTGACAGAGTTTTTGCGGTTCGCCGTGAAAGTCCTCTTATCGTAGGCGTTGCAGAAGGCGAGTGCTTTATTGCGTCCGATGTTCCCGCAATTCTTCAGTACACAAGGGATTATTATCTTCTTGACCATGATGAAATCGTAACACTTTCACCTGACGGTGTTTCGTTCGTTGACGAACACCTTGATCCGATTGAAAAGGAAATTCAGACAGCCGACTGGGATATGGAGGCTGCCGAAAAGGGCGGTTATCCGAACTTTATGATTAAGGAAATCAACGAACAGCCCGAGGCTATCAGAACAACGATTATGCCGAGAATCAAAGAGGGACTTCCGTTTCTTGAGGAGTGCGGCATCACAACGGAAACAATCAAGAATTTCAAAAATATCACAATCGTTGCCTGCGGTACTGCCATGCATGCAGGTATGGTCGGCAAGTATGTTATTGAGGATATCGCAAGAGTTCCCGTAAATGTTGACATTGCGTCCGAGTTCCGTTACAGAAATCCGATTGTAGGCGAGGGCGACCTTGTAATCATCATTTCACAGTCGGGCGAAACAGCCGACAGCCTTGCCGCAATGCGTCTTGCAAAGCAGAAGGGTGCAAAAACTCTTGCAATCGTAAACGCAAAGGGCAGTTCAATTGCCCGTGAGGCGGATATGCTCATCTACACACTCGCAGGTCCCGAAATTTCCGTTCCGTCAACAAAGGCATACATCACACAGCTTTCCGTTATGTATCTCTTTGCCTTTGAGCTTGCTCTTGCAAAGGAAACAATCAGCACAGCCGAGTGCAAGCGACTTGTTTCGGCTCTTACAAAAATGCCCGAGGCAGTTCAGTATGTAATCGACAACTGCGAGGATACCTGCAAGTTCGTTGCCACAAAGCTTGTTGCAACCGACAGCTTGCTTTACATAGGCAGAGGTCTTGACTATGCCCTTTCGATGGAGGGTTCGCTCAAGCTCAAAGAGGTTTCGTACATTCACTCAGAAAGCTATGCCGCAGGCGAGTTAAAGCACGGCACAATTTCGCTTATTGACGAGGATGTTCCGGTTATCGCCGTTGCAACTCAGACAGGTATTATCCCCAAGACAATCAGCAATGTTGTTGAGGTTAAGTCAAGAGGAGCGAAGGTTATTCTTGTTTGTACAGACGCCTGTGCAAGAGAACTCAAGGACGGTGTTGCGGATTATGTTATCGAAATTCCGCATACAGACGAGCTTCTTATGCCGATTACAGCGGTAGTTCCGCTCCAGATTCTTGCTTATTACACATCAATCAACAGAGGTATTGACCCCGATAAGCCAAAGAACCTTGCAAAATCCGTTACTGTAGAATAAACGGCGGTCTTGTATTTAATTGAAAATTGAAAATGTAAAATTATGGTCGGGAAGGCAGTTTGCAAAATGCAAATCATTGTCGCCCGACCATTTTTTATTTATATGAAAGTATATGCTTAATTGTAGGAGCGTCCAATGAACGCTTCTACATAACTTACTCTTGTTTTCAAATTTCAGCGGTAAAAACCTTGTATTTTTTTGACAGATTATGTATAATTAATTAGATATACATTCTAAAAAGCAGTATTGATGAATCTAATTTAGTTTCGGGGGAATATACGGACATGATGAAAACTGTTTTTAAAAGAGCTGTAACGCTTGCAATTTGTGCCGTAACGGTATTTTGCGGTATTTTTGCCTGTTCAGGCGCAACAAAAGATTACGAGATTCCGCAGATTGACGATATGACGCTTTCAATGCCTGACGGTATGAGCGCTGTTACAAGGGACAGTAAAAGCACAGATAAATATTTTTCTGTTTTCGGTCTTGACTATGACACAACAATGAAAACCTTTCAGAACGGAAATATCTATCTTCAGGGTATGGATAATATGTCATCGGTTATTCTGACCGTGACAATGACAAAAAATGAGAGCAGCGAGAATGTCGGCAACTATGCTCAGCTTTCTTCAAGCGAGCTTTCAAATATACGCAACAATTTTCTTAATTCCGACGAGTATCGGAGCTGTACTCCCGACCAAAAAGAAAAAGTTGTGTGGCTTGTGTTTGACGCAACTGCTCAGAGCAGTAAGGGCGATGTGAAAACCTTTATTGCCAACACGGTTTATGACGGTATGAACATTAATATCACAATGCAGAGAACAGAGGGTGATGTTACAACCGTTGACTACGATACTTTTTCCAAAATTGTATCTTCGGTAAAATTCAGCGACCTGCCGTTTTCAAAGGGATTTATTCCGTACATAATCATCGGCGGCGGTGTGGTTATCCTTATTTTGATTGTTCTCATCATAATTTTTGCCGTGAGAATCAGAAAGCATAAAAAGGCTAAGAAGAATAACGCTATTCTTGAGGAGCTTGCAGTCAAGTATAAACTCGGTGAAAAGGGTACGGACTACGACATTGACAATTTTGACGATTCTCCCGAAAAACCCGATAAACGCTCAAAGAAAAAGCAGAGATATGCGGAAGAAGTTGAAGAAGAACCGGCTTTGCCGGGCAGAAGATATGCTCCCGAGCCGATAATAGAAAATATGGAAGAACCGGAAGAAATTACAAGTGAGTATTCAAACTTTGGTTATGATACGGATGATGCCAAGGAAAAAGAAATTGACGAGATAATCAACTCCGCAAAGGCTTACAAGAGTGAGCTTGAGCGTGAGGCATATAAAAACAACTACGGTTACGAGGAAAACAGCACGGAGGACGAAAAAAAAAAGGAGCCTACCGCAGCAGATACCTCAGAGACTGAACCCGAAAAAATTGACGAAAACGAAAAAGATAACGCAGAAACACCTGAAAAATACGAGGACATAAGCTCTTCGTCGGGTCCTACACTCGTTATCCCCGAACCCGAACACGATCTTTTTGAAACAAGCGAGCCTGACGATATCGACCGTGAGGACGATGCCGATGTTGAAGAAACCGAGGAGGTTTCCGAACAAAAGCATCCGCTTGAAAAAAAGGTTGACGAGTACGCAAACATCATTTTCGGTAGCGACGATCCCGAGGAGGAAACCGGGGAAGAGGTTGATGACGAGGAGCTTGTAAGGGCAAAGGCTAAGAAAACAAGTTTGACAGCGGTTATGACTTTTTTGACGAAGCTCCCAAAAAGTCAATGGGGGTTATCAAAAGCTCAGACCTCAGAGATGCCGAGGACTTTGATGTTATCGGCGAGGTTGAAAGAAAAGCAGAAACCGTAAAGCAGAACGCTCTTGAAAAAAGAGAATAATAAAGAAACCGAGGGTGAACCGACCGATAAACGGTCAACGGAAGAGGTTCTGCCAATGTAGGCAAAAACATCGGTAACGCTCTCAGGGGCTTTGCAGGCGGAGTTAGAATTTTGGCATTCACTGCGGATATTTCTGCAAGAATGTTTCAATAATGATAAAGCATAAGCGTGC
>ENA-OQKQ01000015-OQKQ01000015.1-human-gut-metagenome-genome-assembly--contig:-NODE-15-length-70607-cov-5.102880_pt1 | contig 70607 bp, 63 predicted proteins | sample MGYA00242651_ERZ504803 | MGnify/ENA primary metagenome ERZ504803 (study PRJEB26092, sample SAMD00036380) | human gut metagenome | host: Homo sapiens | study: EMG produced TPA metagenomics assembly of...
CAGCCCCTCTGGGATGTCAGGATACGAACCCGAATGATACAATTCAACACACATCATTTTAAACTCATAACTATAACGCATAAAAATACCCTCCTTACTGGTTGTCCAGTAAAGAGGGTACATATCATGTTTGTTAAACGCTTACTGTCATTTTTGTTTTGTGATTGGATTCATTTTTTATATCCATAAGCTATTAATCAGTGCCTTGACCATCCGTCTATTCCGGCACCCTCGATGGAGGAAAATATACGATCTTTTACATCAGGCACGCGTACTTTGAGTTCGTCTATAATGTCTTTGCTTTCCTGACGTTTTGTGACGCCGTCAGCGGGACAAGGGTTCTTGCAGACTGGAAGATCGTTGGCGCGTGCAAATGCTCTTATTTCGCCTTCCAGGACGTATAAAAGAGGTCTTATGAGTGTGACACCTGATTTCTCCAGATGAGTGACAGGAGAGAAGGTGTGAATGCGCCCCTCATACAGCATGGACATCAGGAAGCTGTCTATAACGTCATCCTTGTGATGGGCATATGCGATCTTGTTGCAGCCAAGTTCTGCAGCACAATCATTGAAGGCTCCTTTACGCATACGGCTGCAGAGTGAACATGGATTAGGTTCCTTCCTGTAATCGAAAACGATCTCGCCTATATGAGTTTTGCAAACCGTGTAATTGACTCCAAGTGACTCGCAATATTCCTTAAGTCTGGACGTGTCAAAATCCTTAAATCCTAGATCTACGGTTATAGCTTCAATTTCAAATGGTATGGGATAAAACTTTTTCAGTTTGGACATTGCATATAAAAGTGTCAGACTGTCTTTGCCTCCGGATATTCCTATGGCTATCTTGTCACCGGGACTGATCATATCGTAATCATTTATAGCTCGTCTTGTATATGATAAAAGCTTTTGTGATTTCATAAAAATACTCCTTAAGTTAACATAATATTATTATGGTTTAATTGTGCGTTTTTCACGAAGCTGTACTTCGTTCCTGAAACGACGTTTTCTGTCCTCATCCATATCAGCGTAGTGTTTTCTTGTTGTATTTACATCCGAGTGGCCTAATACGTCCGCCACCAGGTATATGTCGTCTGTAGCCCTATAAAGCTCAGTGCCAAACGTACTCCTGAGTTTGTGAGGTGTTATATGCTTTAAAGGAACGGAGGTAAGAGAGTATTTTTTTACAATATTCTCAACTGATCTGACAGATATTCTTTTTAATTGACCGGACAGAAATAACGCATCCTCATGGCCTTTTTCCGGTATCAGTTTTTTCCTTTCATCAAGATATTCAAGCAAAGCTTCACTTGCCTCATCACTGAAGTATACGTATGCCTCCTTGCCACCTTTTCGAACGATCTTAATCCGCATATTATCGAAATCAACGTCACGTATATCAATTCCAACGCATTCGGATACACGCATGCCGGTGCTGAGCATAAGTGATAAAAGCGCTAGGTCACGGACTTTATTTTTCTCATGATATTTTTTCTGGCGTTCAGTCAGGCCGCTGCCATACTCAACATTATCAAGAAAATCTGCAACCTCGTTTGGCTCCATTCGTATAATTTTCTTATCGTGTATCTTTGGCATGTCGACCTTTTCTGCAGCGTTTGAGCTTATACGGTCGTTTTTATACAGGTATGCAAAAAATACCCGGAGTGCAGATAATTTGCGTTTTAACGCCTGTTCACCGTTGGTGTATGTACGTCCGTTTTTAGTGTAAAGCTTCATGGCATGCAGGAACTCCTCGATGTCCTCGGCCTCAAGTCTGCTGAGATCCTCAGTAGTAATATCAAGTGGAGTTTTATCACGAAAGAATGGGTTATTTTCACATAAATACTCGTAGAATGTTTTTATATCCCTGGCGTAACCAAGGCGTGTTCTTGTGGATGTAGTATTCTCAATTCCACGAAAAGCGATCGTTGCGTATTGTGGTAACTCGGAAAGAATATCTCTGAGCAATAATATATTATTCTCATCGACCTGTTTGTTGTATGGCTTGGCTGGCATCGTTATATTTGAAACCTCCTGATATATGTTAATTTGTGGGCATATTCATGTATATGACTAAATGGATTATAGCATAATCTAATATAATATGCTATATTTTTTCGTAAAACCTGAGTTTAGCGAATAGAAACATATAGACTAAAATACATTCCAACTGCACTGCTTTCACTGATTCTTACGACTCTCTAAGCAAAAATCTAAACAGAAAACGCATATAGAATCTATCATTTAATAGAATCTATATGCGTTTATCAAGAACATCTAATTCCTTGTTTAATTGAGATCAGTCACTTCATAATATGGTATTACCAGGTTGGTTCCGGCTACTATCGATGAATCGTTGTTCAGATTGTTGATCGAGACAACTTCATCGATATAATCCTGGGTTGATGTATATTCATCAGTCATATACTTCTGGGCTATATCCCAAAGTGAATCGCCAGACTCAACGGATATACATGTGTAATACTTGGTGCTGGCATTAGTGGCATCAGCTTCGGATGCATCCATGTGTGTGATCGAAACATATAATACTGCTGCTATGATTATGGCTACAATTATTGTCACCTTTTTATTGCTAATGAAATTAAATAATCTATTCATCTCTATCCCTCCTGAACGTATGTTTGTTACTATGTTCGTATTATATCGAACAGATGTTTTGTTGTCAAGTGATTTTCGAACACTAGTACGACTGCAGTTCGTATTGTAACTCTGAATCCTTAATACTCCTATATTATGCACTATCAGGTGTCCATTTTTATTCCCACGAAAGAATAGATCCGGTCAAGAATATTCAAAACAAAGCAAAATTAAAACAGAACATTCGTTTGCAATATCAGAACATATGTGCTATCATATTTTGTATACAACAGATTATGTTAAATAGAATTTATTTGTGGAGGTTCAATATACATGGGAAAAGGAAAGATATCTGATAAACAGACAGAGATTTTGGAATATATCAAGGAAGAACAGCTTAAGAAGGGCTATCCACCTTCAGTAAGAGAGATCTGCAAGGCTGTTGGACTCAAGTCTACATCATCAGTACATGCTCATCTCGCATCTCTTGAGGAGAACGGATATATAAGGCGTGATCCAACAAAACCAAGGGCTATAGAGATAATAGATGATGATTTTGCATTGTCAAGGCGTGAGGTTATTAATATACCTGTTGTTGGACAGGTTGCAGCGGGACTTCCTATCCTTGCCACACAGAATATTATGGATTATTTTCCTATTCCACCGGAATATTTACATAACACCAATAATCAGACATTCATGCTTCGCGTTAAGGGCGAAAGTATGATCAACATCGGAATCAACGATGGTGATCTCCTTATTGTTGAACAATGCTCTTCTGCTTCCAATCGTGATATTGTGGTTGCACTTATCGATGATGGGGCTACAGTAAAGAGATATTTTAAGGAGAATGGTCATATAAGACTTCAGCCGGAGAATGATTATATGGATCCAATTATCGTAGACCACTGCGATATACTCGGAAAGGTTATCGGATTATTTAGGCAGATGTAATTACAATATAATAGAATAAATCCATTAAGAAAGAGATCCCCAGGTCAACATACGTCAGCAACATTTACGTATATGACCTGGGGATCAATTTATGTCATATTTTTTAAGAGGGGGCTTATTAAAAGTAAATTAACTTCAAAATAGTTAATTTGTATCAACTTGTTAATTACATTATACCAATTAATTAGCTTATTTCAAGCCTAAATCCAACAAAAATAGGCTAAAAAACCATAAAAAACAGCTTTTTAGCCTATTAGCTTAATGTATATTTAGCCTATTTTTAAGTAATCACATTTTAGTATATGTGCTTATCAGCATTCTGTTCTGCTATCTGTTTGAATTCCTTGAAATGAGCCTGGAATAGTAATACCACCTTTGGATCAAACTGTTTACCACTCTGGCTTACTATCTCGGTATAAGCCTCCTCCATAGACCAGCCTTTCTTGTAGTATCTTGCTGATGTAAGGGCATCGAATACATCACATACAGCCATAAGCCTGCTGATATATGCGATCTCTTCTCCCTTCATATGCAGATATCCAGAGCCATCCCACTTCTCATGATGTTCCTTGGCAATCGTTCTTGCAATCTGAAGGATCTGTCCCGGACATTTTGAGAGAAGTGCGTCGCCATATAATACATGACTCTTCATAATGGCGAACTCCTCATCTGTAAGACGGGAAGGTTTGTTGAGTATTTCTTCGCTGATCATCAGTTTGCCGATATCGTGCATCATGGCTGCGGTTGAAAGCATGTCAACATAATCGTCATCAAAACCGGATGCCTTTCCAAGAACCTCCATGTATTTTGCAACTCTCTTGATGTGCTCACCTGTTGATTTTGACTTGCTCTCTGAGAGCTCGGCAAACGCATATATGAGTTCCTTCTGATTAGTCTTGACCTCTTCAGCATGGTCTATAACATTATTGAGCATTGTTGAGTTTCTTGATACTATGAAATATGATACAAATGACATGATAAAAATGGCTATAACACATGGCGCTATGACCAGTATCATATTGTCAGCAAAATCATCATGTGCGGGTGGAATAACAAGATCACATAATCTGTAATTGACTATATCTGCAGCGAATACACCGACTGTAGATAAAAGCGCAGTATAGAGAACCATTGTCTTGTTATAATAAAGGGAAGCTACAAGCATAGGAAATATCCAGACGATCATAGCTGTGTACGATAAAGTTGTATTGAGTATGGAGCATATGAGTACAGCCAATGCAATTACCACATATTTTATACATTTGCCCTCATTGTTCTTAAGTAGATCAATAAAAATCGTAGGTATAAGGGTCAGAATACAGCATACTCCCATGCAGGAACACAGGAGCACTATATTGCACTGCCCTCCAATATATGTAAATACCCAGTACAAAAGTATCAATACAGCAAAAAGCCTCATACATTTGGAGGCAATATGATTGATCTTGATATAATTGTCGCTTAATAGCCTGTTACTCTCCATGTTTTAATCCCCAAATTCTTACTTGCAACCCAATCTTATTTTAAACTGAATATCTTATATGCTGTCCAGAGATACAATATCTCCGTCACTCCATATCTTCTCTATGTTGTAGAATCTTCTTGATTCTTCAGAAAATATATGGATTATTATATCATAATAATCCAGCAAAATCCATCCACCTTCAGAATATCCCTCCACTCCCTTGTGGGAATATCCAGCTTCGTGCATATTGTCCTCAACATTATCGCTGAGTGCCTGAACCTGTTTTTTATTTGTTCCGTCAGCTATCACTATATAATCACATAAGGTTGAAATTCTGCTTATGTCTATGATCTTAATGTCAAATGCTTTTTTATCCTCAAGAGCAGCACATGCTATCTTGAGCATCTCTCTGGAATCTGCCATATTAGTCCTCACTGTTCAATGATGTATAATATTTATATGTCCGGACAGACATTTCGTCCGTGTCTCCACAGCTGCCACTGTCCAGATAAGTTAAAGTATTCTTTAATATGTGGGCCACCGAAGCGTCAATATCGGAGAATGCCTCATTTCTTATTTCATCTATCTCCGGCAAAGGCTTACGGTTCGGCTCTATATAGTCAGCCACAAAAACAATCTTTTCCAGAAGCGACATAGCCGGTCTTCCAGTGGTATGGAATTCTATAGCCGATCGGATGTCCTCATCGTCAACTCCGTATTTTTCTCTTGCGTAATATGCTCCCAGCTTTGCGTGTAAAAGCTCAGGGTTAGCAAATTCGACCTGGCTTATTGGAAGTCCGTGTTTTTGGCATCTTGCTATCTTCTCGTCTGCAGGCAGACATTTGGCGCAGTCATGTAGAAGTCCGGCAGTCAAAGCTTTGTTCACATCTGCTCCGTGAACCATGGCCAGGCAGCCTGATACATATTCCACACCAAGTGAATGTTCAAATCTTTTCTTTGTGAGCTTGTTTTCAAGGCGCTCACGCATCTCAAATCTGTTCATCTTATCTCCTATCTGTTGCAAATGTTCAAGTATAAGTAATATTCAATATATGTTGTTATACCTGCCAGATCAAACGTGATATAGACCATTGTCCCTGATATATGTTATCACGCTGTCGGGAACCATATCCCTGATATCTTCTCCTGACCGCACAGCAGCTCTTATATCACTTGAGGATATATCGTGCTGGTGGATGTACTCCCGGCGGATATCAGAAGCCGGAAACAGGCTTTGCAGGCTTGCTATCTTGTCGTTGATCATATCCTCAGGAGCTCCACTTCTTGTTGTGACAAGCAGCGTTGCATGCCTTGATATGATGTCAGGTCTGTGCCAGTGGTCAAAATACATAATGGAATCCCCGCCCATGATAAAATACCAGTGAACGTCAGGATATAACTCATGAAGGGCCTCAAGCGTATCTGAGGTGTATGTGATCCCGGGACGTCTGAGCTCAAAATCAGAATACTCCAACCCTTTTATGCCATCTATGGCAAGTTTTATCATGTTGACCCGGTGATCTGTTGTAACTTCGTTGGAAATATCTTTATAACCAGGCTTATTGTTGGGCATCACAAGCACTTTATCCAGTCTAAACTGTTCCAGTGCCTGTACGCCAAGCTCTATATGTCCATAGTGTATAGGATTGAATGTTCCGCCGAGTATACCTACATGTCCTGCTTTTTGTGCCAGCATGGCTTATTCCCCCCTATGGAAGTTCGATCTTTTTATGTTCCTTTGACTCCTTGTACAGAACGATCTTTCTGCCGATCACCTGAACTACCTGTGAGTGAGTTCTCTCACCGAGCATAGCTGCTATCTCACGAGGATCGTCAAGACAGTTCTTGAGAACAGAGATCTTGATTAGTTCTCTCGCCTCAAGAGCCTCTGCAACAGATTCTGTGAACTCAGGTGTGAGTGATGATTTGCCTATGTTGAGTATAGGCTGGATGGTCTGTGCCAGCCCCTTTAAATATGCTCTCTGTTTGCTATTCATACGTGTTTATTCCTTTACTTATAATAATCAAATTCAAGGAAATACATTCTTACAGTATCTCCGTCTACACAGCCAAGCTCCTCAAGCTGTGCAAGTATTCCGTTGTCTCTGAGGAACTTCTGGAAGAAATCAAAGCCCTTCTCAGATTCAAGGTTCGTATATCCGAGCATCTTCTCGATTCGTGGACCCTCGACGATATATACACCCTCCTCCTCGTCTGACTTTCTGACTTCAAATGGAAGCTCAGGATCATCCTGCATGGACAGATCTATCTCAGGTTCAAATTCGATGATCTCCCTTGGAGACTGCTTTACAAGGTCATTGACATACCAGAGAAGTTCATTGATACCCTTTCCTGATACTGCAGATATAGGGAATATCTTATATCCTTCATCCTCCGGGAATTCCTCCTTAAGCATCTCTATGACAGTCTCATAGCCCATATCATCCAGAAGATCGACCTTGTTGGCTGCTATAACCTGTGGACGGTTCTCGATGTCTTTATTGTACTTCTTGAGCTCTTCATTGATTACGTGGATATCATTGATCGGATCTCTTCCATCCACCGAGGCTGCATCCACGATGTGGATTATAACCTTTGTACGCTCTATATGTCTTAAGAACTGAAGTCCAAGACCTGTTCCTTCTGACGCACCTTCAATTATGCCTGGAATGTCAGCGATCACGAAGCCGTTCTTATCCCCGAGATCCACCACACCCAGGTTCGGAACTAAAGTGGTAAAATGATATGCCGCGATCTTAGGACGGGCATTCGTAACTCTTGCAAGGAAGGTTGATTTACCTACACTTGGGTATCCGACAAGTCCTACGTCAGCTATACACTTGAGTTCAAGATCTACTGTAAGCTCCTTGGCTGGCTGACCAGGCTGTGCATACTTTGGCGCCTGCATGGTCGAAGTTACATATGTTCTGTTGCCACGGCCACCACGGCCTCCTTTAAGGAAAACAACAGGTTCCTTCTTGTATGCCATATCGAGAATAACCTTACCTGTCTCTGAATCTTTGACAACAGTTCCAGGTGGAACCTTGAGCACGATATCGGCACCATTGCTGCCATGGCAGTTCTTCTTGCCGCCCTCTTCACCGTCTCCGGCTTTGTATTTTGTCACATGTCTATAGTTAGTGAGCGTGTTCATTCCCTCGTCGACAACAAAGATAACGTCACCGCCATTACCTCCGTCACCGCCGTCAGGACCGCCGTTTGGAACATATTTCTCTCTTCTGAAGGATACATGTCCGTCACCGCCCTTGCCTGATCTCACATATATTCTGGCTCTATCGGCAAACATAATATACCGCCTTTCTATGTCAGATATTCTATACCGAATATTCAATGTCTAAACTACCTGTATCAAGTTCTGCAGATACATCTGCACACTATTTCATAGTATACCCCATATCTGCACTTTTGTCTGTAAAAAAAGACTGGAATAATAAAAATTACTCCAGTCTCTTGATAGTATTACTTATATATATCCAATATTACTCGTTAACTACTGGATAGATAGAAACCTGCTTCTTGTCTCTACCCTTTCTCTCAAATCTAACGATACCATCAGCTGTAGCGAACAGTGTGTCATCTCCGCCGATACCAACGTTAAGACCTGGATGAATCTTTGTTCCACGCTGTCTGTAAAGGATGTTACCAGCCTTTACGAACTGACCGTCAGCTCTCTTAGCGCCAAGTCTCTTGGACTCTGAGTCTCTGCCGTTCTTTGTAGAACCTACACCTTTCTTATGAGCGAAAAACTGAAGTTCCATCTTCATCATGTCAATTACACCTCCTTAAAGGTCATACAAATATAATCGCCATAGGATTCTTCGATTCCGGATATACCGATCACAAGCGCCTGCATCAAAGTCTGTGCCTTGATATCCGGCTCCTCTGTGAATATGAAATCCATATGTCCGCTCTCCTGATCGCAGTCAAGTGTGAAATTCACATCTGAAAGCTTCTCAACAGAGTTCAGGATGGTTATCGTGATCGCTGAAACTGCGCTACAGACGATATCTTGTCCAGGATCATCATATTCCGCATGTCCATCTGTCTTAAATCCTATATATTCCGAATTGCTGTTCTGATAAATAACTACATCAATCATGTCTTATAATCGATACAATCAATACCAATTAAGCGTTGATCTTCTTGATCTCAACCTTAGTATATGACTGTCTGTGACCATTCTTCTTGTGATAGCCAGTCTTTCTCTTGTACTTGTAAACAATAACTTTCTTAGACTTGCCTTCACCAACTACTGATGCTGTTACAGATGCATTAGCAACTGCATCTCCACACTTAACGTCTGAATCAGTGCTTACTAAGATAACATCATCAAATGTTACTTCGCTTCCAGCCTCTGCTGCGAGCTTCTCAACCTTGATCACGTCTCCTTCAGCTACCTTGTACTGCTTACCGCCTGTTGCTATAATTGCGTACATGGTTAATACCTCCTTAATCAAACTCGCCAGTTTTGGTGGTGTCTGTTGACACACTTATACCTAACTGTGCGGCATACTCATATAATCTACCATTGAGATGATTATTTGTCAATAATTTTCTGATATATTTTTACAATATTTTTTGATTTATTTTCATCAAAGCTTAACCATTTCGTGAAGCGGTCTCTTTAACTTCTTTCTGGTCAGCTCTATAAGTCCAAGCTTGGTGATATCTACGAATTTGGCTGGTACAGGATCGTCTGCCAGCTCTCTTATCAGGGTATCACGTATCCTGAGGATATCATCGGGATTCTTCATGTTTATAAAGTCTATGACTACTATCCCTGACAGATTGCGGAGCCTTAACTGACGGCAGGTTTCGATGGCAGCCTCGGTGTTGACCTTCAGCATGTGCTGTTCCATATCTCTGCCTGATATGGCCTTGCCTGTATTCACATCCACAACTACCATGGCCTCAGTCTGCTGGATTATAAGGTAGGCACCTGACTTAAGCCATACTCTCTCCTTTAGAGCTCCCTCCACTTCTTTATTGAGATTGTAGATTGCCGTAAGCGGACATTCCGTATCGGTATGAAGCGTTAAGTCTATTGTTCCAGGCTGTTTTTTCTCTATGTAATCCTCAAATACGTGGAATATTTCTTCATCATCGGTTACCAGTGAATCTAGCTTATTACTTCCCATGAAAGTTATGTTTTCTATATATTCCGGTGGATTCCGGTACAGACAGGAAAAGCATTTTCTGGTTGCTGCGGCCTTCAGGATCTGTGTGAGACGACCGCCCAGCTCATTCAGTTCACGTTTTATGAGTTCAGGGTCCGCATCCACAGCATTTGTCCTAATGATACAACCTATACCCGCCGGGAGGGTATTTCGCGCGATGTCCTTAAGCTCGTCCCGGAGCTTTCTGCTGCTTATCTTGTTCGATACACCGATCTGTTCCCCGGTGTGGACCACACAGTAATCCCCGCGGAGGGTGAGCTCCGATGAACCAACAGGGTTCTTGGTCTTGACTGCGTCACGGCTGATCTGAACGACTATCTCATCGCCGATCCTGAGCTTTGTGTGTTCCCTGCCATCGGCGTATATAATATCATTGTCATCCAGACTGTAGTAGCAGGGAAGTCTGTCACCGTAATCCACGAAGCAGGCATTTATATTGTTTACGATGTTGGCCACCTTGCCCACATAGATATTGCCGAGGACTGTACTGCCCTCTGACAGATTAAGATCTGTGACTTTGCCATCCTGTATAACAGCCTGTAATATTTTGTTGTCGTAGTGTGTAACTACCAGCTTTCTCATGTGATATTCCCCTTATAATCTTTCAAATATACGGTCAGGCAGACTCTTAGAATGGTGAACCGGCCTTGTATAGAGGTATTATATTGCCATCAGGGCCATCCATGTACGTCTCCAGTCTGTGAATATGATAATGGAACTGGTTATGACTGACACCCGCATACGCGCAGAGAGCCTGCATGACGAGCTCCGGCTTGAGGTTGTATTCACTTCCGGTTGACAGCAGCATATATATCTGATCGTCCCTCAGCTCGCAGGTCATGATACCAGGTTTTATATTCTCCTCGCGTTCGCTCTTCTTGTTTTTTTCAGAATGACGATCTGATCCTGCGACATGAAGGATTCCACACTGTCCAGTATATTATGTCGTTCTTCAGTTACTGCTTTGTCAAGGAATGAGATGACATAGTCCGATGCTGACACAACTGACATGGAGTTCTTTGCATCATCGGGAAGAAGTACACACTCAGTGACCTTCATCTCATCAACCGATACGGCATTCAATGCGTCGATCATCTCTCTGGATGCTGTAACGGATTCAAATTCTCCGTCAAAGTATTCGCCATCAGAAGTGATCCCCATGGCCAGCGGAGCGGCAAACGAGATGATCTGGTGAGGCGAATATCCCTTGGAATAGCTCACATCCAGACCGGCACGTCTTATCTCCTTCTGGAAATATCTCATAACGTCAAGGTGTCCTATAAATCTGAGGTTACCGAGCTTGGAGTATTTAATTCTTATTTTCAAAACATACACCTCCTCCAAATCTTGCGGCACCACAGCCGGAACACTGCTGTCTGCAGTTAGGGGTTACCTTTTCGTTCTGGGCGTTCTCCCACTCTCTCTCAAGGAACTTTCTTGTGACTCCTATATCAATGAAATCCCATGGAAGTATCTCATCAACACTTCTGTCCCTGTATGTGTAGAAATCTATATCCAGACCGTGCTTTGCCATGGCGTTGTCCCAGTTTTCTTTTTTGAAGAACTCTGTCCATGCGTCAAATATCTGACCGGCCTTATAGACATCATATATTACATCGCAGAGCTTCCTGTCGCCTCGAGCAAGCAGTCCCTCAAGTATGGTGATATCTGCTTCGTGGTACTGGAACTTAAGACTCTTATGGTTCTTCTCTGCGCGGAATCTGTCCTTCACAAAGTATGCACGCTTGACAAATTCCTCAGGCCTTATCATCGGAGCCCACTGGAATGGGGTGAATGGTTTTGGCACAAAATATGATGCCGATGCGGTGACCATGACACGTCCATTTCGTTCTTCTCTTGGGATATTTGCAAAGAAAAGCTCAGTGATCTCCTCCGACAGGTCTGCAATCCCGGCAATATCGTCATATGTCTCAGTAGGAAGGCCCATCATGAAGTACAGCTTCACCTTATCCCAGCCGCCTTTGAAGGCCTTCAAGGCACCATCCATTATGTTCTCCTTTGTGAGACCCTTGTTTATAACATTTCTGAGTCTCTGCGTTCCTGCCTCAGGGGCAAATGTAAGTGAACTCTTCTTCACATCCTGGATCTTGCTCATGACATCCAGAGAAAAGGCGTCTATACGAAGCGATGGCAGAGAGATATTTACATGCTCATTGTCCATCTTCTCGATCAGGCAGTCTGTGAGCTCCGGAAGCTCCTCGTAATCACTCGACGACAGACTGCTGAAGGTTATCTCCTCGTGTCCTGTACTTGCCAGCATTTTCTCAGCATAGCCCTTTAACAGATTGACATCCTTAGGTCTGGTTGGTCTGTAAATCATTCCAGCCTGGCAGAATCTGCAGCCTCTTATACATCCGCGCATGATCTCAAGAACAACTCTGTCCTGAGTGAGCTTCATGAATGACACAACAGGCTTCTCTGGGTATGTGACTTTGCTGTGATCCATGACGACCGTCTTGGTTATCGTGGCAGGCACATCTTCAAATCTAGGAGCAAATGAAGCTATCGTGCCATCTTCCTTGTATGTGACTTCATAGAGCTCAGGAACGTATAATCCCGGAATGTTGGACACCTTTATGAGAAATTCTTCCCTGGTCATATCAGAGTGCTTATACACCTTGTAAAGCTCCAGAAGTGCATCATATGATACTTCGCCCTCACCCATATAGAATATGTCAAAGAAGTCTGCTATAGGCTCAGGATTGTATGAGCATGGGCCTCCGCCTATAACAAGTGTGTCTCCCTTTTTTCTGTCTCTTGTACGGAGTGGGATCCCTGCCAGATCAAGCACCTGAAGAATATTGGTGTAACACATCTCGTACTGGAGTGTTATTCCAAGGAAATCAAAATCCTTTATAGGATCCTGGGATTCCAGCGCGAACAGAGGGATGTCATGTTCTCTCATCTCCGCGTCCAGATCAGGCCATGGCGAATAAACTCTTTCACACCATGTGTCCTCTCTCCTGTTGAACATATCGTACAGTATCTGAATTCCGAGATGGGACATACCTATCTCGTATACATCAGGAAAACACATGCAGAAACGCACATCAACCTTGTCTTTGTCCTTCATAACACTGTTGTATTCTCCACCTATATATCTGGCGGGCTTTTCAACCTTCATCAGTATTTCATCCGGTAAAGCTAATCTTCTCATAAAATAATATCCTTAAATAATTTTCTTGTAATCATATTATCTGATATCTCCAAATGGAAATATTCAATTACAGCAAAAGAGATGCGCACGGAATATCCGTATTCAGTGCGCATCCTCTATATCTATATCGTATCAGGAACTGTGATCCTATACCGCATTATCCAATATTAGTTTTTGAAACTATGGATAGGGGCTGGAATACGTCCACCTCTGTTGACAAACTTATCACATGCAAATCTGTTGACAGGCATGATAGGTGCGTATCCGAGAAGTCCGCCAAATTCAGCCTGATCTCCAACTGTCTTACCGATAACAGGGATAAGTCTTACAGCGGTTGTCTTCTGGTTGATCATACCAAGAGCCATCTCATCAGCGATAATTCCTGATATAGTTGCAGGTGATGTATCACCAGGAATTGCTATCATATCAAGACCTACTGAACATACACATGTCATGGCCTCAAGTTTCTCAAGAGTTAATGCTCCTGCGGAAACTGCATCGATCATTCTCTGGTCCTCAGATACAGGGATGAATGCACCGGAGAGTCCTCCGACGTATGATGAAGCCATAACTCCACCCTTCTTAACCTGATCGTTGAGGAGCGCAAGTGCTGCTGTTGTACCAGGAGCTCCGGCGTATTCAAGACCGATCTCCTCGAGAATCTCACCTACACTGTCTCCGACTGCAGGAGTAGGGGCAAGTGACAGGTCAACTATACCAAATGGTACGCCGAGCATCTTGGATGCCTCTTTTGCAACGAGCTGTCCAACTCTGGTTACCTTGAAAGCTGTCTTCTTGATGGTCTCGCAGAGTTCCTCAAAGTTTTCTCCTCTTACCTTCTCAAGGGCTTTCTTTACAACACCAGGGCCGCTGACTCCAACATTGATGACACAGTCTCCCTCGGTAACACCGTGGAATGCACCGGCCATAAATGGGTTGTCATCAGGTGCGTTACAGAATACTACAAGCTTTGCACAACCGATGGAATCTGCTTCTTTGGTGAGCTCGGCAGTGTCTCTGATCATCTCTCCTAGAATCTTGACTGCATCCATATCTATACCGGTTTTGGTTGAACCTACATTTATGGAGCTGCACACCTTTCCTGTGCTTGAGAGTGCTTCAGGAATTGAACGGATAAGAAGCTCATCAGCAGGAGTCATGCCCTTATTTACAAGCGCTGAATATCCTCCGATGAAGTTGACTCCTATGGTGTCTGCAGCCTTGTCAAGAGCCTTTGCTATCTTTACAAAATCTCCGGTGGTCTTACATACGGAACCACCAACCAGTGCTATAGGTGTTACAGAAACTCTCTTGTTGACGATTGGTATACCATATCTTCTTGATATCTCCTGACCTGTTGATACAAGATCCTTGGCATATGTTGTTATTTTGTTATATATCTTTGTACATGTATCATCCACATCTGTGCCTACACAATCCAAAAGACTGATTCCCATTGTGATGGTACGAACATCCAGATTCATGTCTGAGATCATCTTATTGGTCTCGATTACTTCATTTATGCTAATCATGTATATCCTCTTTTCTGTCTGTCAGACTGTATATTATTAGATTCTGTGCATTGTCTCAAAGATCTTCTCGTGCTGTACCTTTATCTGTACTCCAATCTCTTCTCCAATCTGTCCGAGTTCTGATGCGATGAGCTCTGTTGATTTGGATGACTCCTGTGTATCAACCACCATCATCATGTTGAAGTACCCTGCAACTATAGTCTGTGATATGTCAAGTATATTGATCTGGTTGTTTGCCAGATATACACATACCTTAGCTGTGATTCCCACGCTGTCCTTACCTACTACAGTTATGATTCTCTTTTTCATTTCATTTATCCTCCTTGTTGATGATGGAGCCTGTACATACAGAACCCATCTTTATTCACTCCTAAAAATCAGCCTACGCCTCTATGGCAGCCATAGGCATGTCTCTTCTGGCTACTGCCAGCCCAAATTCCCTTACATCGTTGGCGTATGAATTGTTTTCAAGCTCCAGCTTGACTGTCTCGTATGCCAGCTCTTCAAAATTGTTCTCCTTGCTCAGATGTCCCAGAAGGATACCCTTCACATGGTCATTCAGAAGTCTGTATATGAGCTGCCCTGACAATTCGTTGGACAGATGACCATAGTTGCCAAGGATTCGTCTCTTGAGATAATAAGGATATGGTCCCGCCTCAAGCATTCTGACATCATGATTGGCCTCAACTACCATTATATCTGAGTTGTCAAGCTTATCTACAATATAATCATTATAATTGCCCATATCAGTCGCTATGGACACTTTTTTGCCATCTCCATACAGGCTGTAGCATACCGGATCCGCTGCGTCATGCCAGATGGATGACGGATCAACGGTTATATCCTTTATCAGTATCTTTTCATCAGGACGAATCTCATGAAACAGTCCCTCATCGATACTGCCAAGAGAGGTCATCTTCTTCATCTCAGCTATGGTTCCTGCAGTGGCATATATAGGAACACCGTGCTTTCTTGCCAGAACACCTATGCCCTTCACATGATCTATATGCTCATGCGTTACAAGAACACCATCGAGTTCAGACGGCTTTATTCCCTCATCCTTAAGGGCGTTTTCAACCCTCTTGCAGCTTATGCCTACATCCACAAGAAGATGGGTAGCGCTATTGCCGACGTAATAGCAGTTACCGCTGCTACCGCTTGCTATACTTAGTAATTTCATAATCTACTCTTCTGTTGTAATTTATTTGTACCATGTGACTGTGCGGTCCATGGTCTGAGATCCATATGACTGTAATATCTTCTGTCAAAGCCCTCAAGCTCACCGAGATTCACAGCAGTCAGGGTCTCTTTAAACGCATATATTCTATCAATAAAACTCTTATCAATCAAGCACTTATGTGCTCCGTGCAGGGATGTATTTCCTGCAAATTCTGATTTTTCCTGAAAACTGTCCGGAAAAAGTCCAAGGCTTACCGCACTTGATATATTAAGACTGCACCCGAAGCCTCCTGCCAGATATACACGTGATACGTCCTCTGCCGTTATCCCCGCCATATCCATGAGGGATTCTATCCCTGCACATATGGCTGCCTTTGCAAGGAGAAAGCTTCTGATCATATCCATGTCAATTGTCACTCCACCCGCAAGTCTGTAGCCGCCGTCTATATACTGATCAACCAGGACTCCATCGTCATTCACTATGTGTAGCAAATTAAGTCTGTTCAGCAGATCAAAGGCTGTGGTTGGAGCTGCAACACCTCTCCTCAGCATTCCCTCAAATGCCGGACCACATGCACATGAGGTGGCATAACCGATGCCCTGCTTTGCAAGTATGAGTTCTCCGTTTGTTCCGAGATCTGCAAACAACTGATATTTGTCAGACCTGTCAATGTTACAGACGACTGCACCGCACAATGCGTCAGCTCCAACAAACGCGCTGAGGTTAGGAAGACATGTGACTTCCGCACTGCAAAATCTTTCATCATCAAAGAAATCCTTCCCTGATACTGTTATACTGTCAGGATTCCTGATCTCAAATGGTGCATGACCCGAGATTGTACAGTAAGCAGCCGCTCCAGTATTGCATTCATGGTGGTGTTTCCGGAAATAATTATCCTTGATATATCTGCAGGGGCATCCCCCATTCCGGCCAACTCTGAGGAAATCCTTGTGACTACTGAGCTTCTGAGCTTTGTAAGTCCATCTTCTGTGGAGCCTGTTCGGATCCTTGATATGACATCGCTGCCATATTCAATTTGCGGATTCATAAATCCACATCTGTCCGTGACACTTCCATCAGACATATCTATCTGTTCTATGGCGATGGTGGTGGTGCCTAAATCTATAGCTATGCCTATACCACGACCATCGCCATTATATACGTTGTTGAATTCATCAGCACCCTTGTACGAAGCAAGGACTGACATGTTATCCTCACCTATGGTTATCTGTATGTTATCAGTGATAGTGTAGGTACAGCTTTTTACCGTGCCCGCGCCTTTTACATCCACCAGACATCTCTGACACCTTCCAAGACCTCCGCAGTTTCCACTGAACACATATCCGGCGCTGCACAGCACCTTGAACAGATTGTCACCGCGTCTGCAGGCGATTATTTTGTTGTCATTTACGGTTAAAGTGAGTTCATTGTTAATCATCGATATCAACTACAATTAATTGTATATTCCCTTTGTCATGACTTCCTTTGGCTTGTAGCCCTTATCAGCAAGTGTGTTGATGATGAGCTGCTTGTGCTCAGGGCCAAATGCCTCCATAGTGATAACAAGCTCAACTGCTGAATTCCTGTTGATGGATACGAACTGGTTGTGCTCAAGCTTGATAACATTTCCCTGGAGATCAGCGATAACCTTTGAAATGTTCATGAGTGCACCCGGCTTGTCAGGAAGAAGTGTTGAAACTGTGAAGATCCTGCTTCTTGCGATAAGTCCGTGCTGTACAAGTGAGGCAAATGTTATCATATCCATATTGCCGCCCGACAGTATGCTTACGACCTTGGCACCCTTTACATCGAGATGCTTAAGTGCTGCCACTGTGAGAAGGCCTGAATTCTCAACAAGAAGCTTGTGATTCTCAAGCATATCGAGGAATGAAACGATGAGTTCGTTATCCTCTACAGTTATAATATCATCTATGTTCTTCTGTATATATGGGAAAATCTTGCTTCCCGGTGTCTTTACTGCAGTTCCATCTGCAATGGTGTCTACATATGGAAGTGTTGTAACCTTCTTGTTCTTCAGTGAGACCTGCATACAGTTTGCTCCGGCAGGCTCAACACCTATGACCTTGATGTTCGGATTCATCATCTTGGCAAGTGTGGACACACCTGTTGCCAGACCGCCACCTCCGATAGGAACAAGGATATAGTCAACGAAAGGAAGCTCCTTTATGATCTCCATCGCAACCGAGCCCTGTCCTGTGGCAACATCGAGATCATCGAACGGATGAATGAATGTATAACCCTTGTCCTCTGCAAGCTCAAGAGCGTATGCACATGATTCATCATATACGTCTCCATACAGTATAACCTCTGCGCCGTATGCCTTAGTTCTGTTAACCTTGATGAGAGGTGTAGATGAAGGCATAACGATGGTCGCCTTTACTCCATATGCTTTTGCAGCATATGCCACACCCTGGGCATGATTTCCAGCCGAAGCTGTTATCAGTCCCTTCTGTCTCTCTTCATCTGAAAGAGTGCTTATCTTGTAATATGCACCCCTGATCTTGTATGCACCGGTCTTCTGAAGGTTCTCAGGTTTGAAGTATACCTTGTTGCCTGTTATCCCACTGAAATAGTCACTGTATATGAGCTTTGTAGGGAGAACCACCTTATGTACAATGTCGTAGGCCTCCTCAAATTTCGCAAGTGTCAGTTTGTCTGTTGTGTTCTGTTCTGCCATTTGTTAATGTCTCCTTATGTAAAAATCCTTTTGAAAATCATATATGGTTGTGCACAGATATAAGTACATTGACATACATACATATGATCATTATATATGCCGTAGTATTACATGTCATCGCCGATGAGCATATCGATCTCGGATCTGTCCTCGTCAAAATCTGCGAACAATGCGTTGACATATTCCTGAGGGTCAAATCTCTGGAGATCACCGATCTTCTCACCAACTCCGATAAACTTGACCGGTACGTCAAGCTCTGCCTGGATCGCTATCGCAATACCACCCTTGGCAGTTCCGTCAAGCTTGGTGATAACTATACCGTCAAGCTCAGTTACATTGCTGAACTGTCTTGCCTGTTCAAGGGCATTCTGACCTGTTGTTCCGTCCAGAACTATGAGCGCCTCAACATTTGCCTCCGGATAATCCCTTGTGATGATCCTTCTCATCTTTGCAAGCTCGTCCATGAGATTCTTCTTGTTGTGAAGTCTTCCCGCTGTATCAACGAGAAGGATATCCGTATCTCTTGCCTTGGCGGCAGCCACTGCGTCGTATACAACTGCAGCGGGATCAGCGCCCTCATTGTGTGAAATTATATCAACCTGTGCCCTGTCAGCCCAGGTCTTTAACTGATCTATGGCGGCAGCTCTGAATGTATCGGCAGCAGCCATGAGAACCTTCTTGCCTCTCTGGCGGTACTGGGCAGCAAGCTTTCCGATGGTCGTTGTCTTGCCGACACCATTTACCCCGATGACCAGCACAACGGACTTCTTATTCTCGAAGTCGTACGCTGAATCGTCCACAGACATCTGGTTCTTGATTATATTGATCACAAGTTCCTTGCAGGCAGCAGGTTCTTTGATGTGTGAATCCTCAACCTTCTGCTTAAGTCCCTCTATAACCTTCTCAGTCGTCTCATATCCCATATCAGCCATGATAAATGTCTCTTCAAGATTCTCATAGAAATCATCATCTATATGGGATGCACCGAATACATCTGTAAAGCTTTCTACTATATTATCTCTTGTCTTTGCAAGACCAGCCTTAAGTCTCGCAAAAAATCCTTTTTTCTCTTTTTCCTCTGCCATGACATACCTCCTGTTTAATATCTTCTATTGTTATTTATCCAGATCGTTCTCAATAAGGTTGACTGATACGAGGGTAGATACACCCTTCTCCTGCATGGTTATACCGTACAGGATATCAGCAGCCTCCATGGTTCCTTTTCTGTGTGATATAACTATGAACTGCGTATCCTTTGTAAGCCTGTTGAGATACTGTGCAAATCTTCTTACATTCGAGTCGTCAAGAGCCGCCTCTATCTCGTCCAGCAGACAGAAAGGTGATGGCTTCAGACTCTGAATTGCAAATAACAGTGCTATGGCGGTGAGGGACTTCTCTCCACCTGACAACTGCATCATATTCTGGAGCTTCTTTCCAGGTGGCTGTGCTATGATCCTGATACCTGTTTCAAGAAGATCCTCGGTATCAACCAGCTCAAGTGCACCACGTCCACCACCGAACAGCTCCTTGAATACCTTGTCGAACATGACCTGTATCTCCTTGAACTTCTCGGCAAACTGCTCCTGCATTGATTTTTCAAGCTCCGCAATGATATTTACAAGGTTGGTCTCCGCACTGACTATATCGTCATGCTGTCCCTTGAGAAATTCGTATCTCTCAGAGACTTCCTTGTAGTCATCTATGGCATTGACGTTGACATCTCCAAGGGATTTGATCTTGGCCTTTACTGCAACGATCTCCTTCTTTAGTGCCGGCAGTTCAGGAAGATTATCGTCCTTGAGTTCCTGGGCACTGCTGTATGTAAGCTCATACTCCTCCCACATATAGTTGCTGAGTTCGTCTGCTTTCTCAGTGTTCTTCTCGATTATCGATGTGAGCTTGTATGAGTCCTTCTCGAGTCCTGCAATCTTTTCGGAAAGTTCTTCTCGTCTGGCAAAGAATTCCTTGTGGCTCTGCTGTAATTCCTCTCTCTTGACTGAGAATTCGTTTACCTTGTCCTCGTTGTCAGCGATACTTCCGGTTCTGCTTGCGATATCTGTCTTTATAGCAGCTATCCTGTCTTCCAGCTCTGTGATCTCACTGAATGATGACTCCACGCGGCTTGTAAAGCCCTCAAGTTCTTCCTTGTATTTTTCGATATCCATATTTATTCTTCGGATATTTTCTACAATGAAGTCCTCTTTCTGCTTGACGGAATTAAACTTAATCATAAGCTCAGATACCCTTGCGTTTGCAGCGGTGAGCTTATCCTTGTTCTCCTGTCCCTGTCCCTCAAGTTCTTCCACTCTTGCCTCCGCTTCAAGCCTCATGGCTTCATGCTTTTTGTTGTTGTCGGCAAGAGAATTCTTATTGTTGTTTATCTCCGTTATCTGATTATTGAGCTCTGCTACCTCTTTCTCAATCGAGACAAATACTCTTTCAGATTCGGCAAGTTTTTCTTTGACCTGGTCAATACTCATGGTCAGAGTATTCTTTTTCAGATATGCCTGCTGCAGTTCGGAGTTGTATTTGTCTATATCCTGTCTGAGCTGATCTCTTGAAGTCTTAAGTTGTGCGTCGAGAGCCGCAGCCTTTGACGCTGTTGATTTCAGGTTATCGATTTGCTCCTTGAGTTCATCCAGCTCCCTCTTCCTTCCGAGAAGGTTACTGGAATTCCTGAATGCACCTCCGGTCATTGATCCGCCCGGATTTATCAGTTCTCCCTCTATGGTGACAAGTCTGAGCGACTGATTGTTCTTACGCGCTACTGCCAGGGCATTATCGATATTGTCGACAACTATGATCCTGCCTAAAAGGTTCTTTACCAGCGTGTTGAATTTGGAATCGACCTCAACAAGATCTGATGCAACTCCTATGACTCCTTTTTCCCTGAGCACATCATTTCTGACGGAACCGCGGTCTGTTATGGTGTTAAGCGGAAGAAATGTTGCACGTCCGAGTCTGTTGGTCTTCAGATATGAGATCATTCTCTTGGCAGTGGCATCGTCCTCAGTGACAATGTTCTGTATACTTCCGCCAAGGGCAGTCTCCACAGCGACCTCGTACTTCTGATTTACCGTGATTATGTCCGCAACAACGCCTATTATGCCCGGATTCCACTGCTTCTGTTCCATGACTCGTCTGATACTGTTGCCGTATCCGTCGTATCTCTCAGTTATATTTCTGAGAGCCTCCATCTTGGACTCTGTGGCCGAAAGCTTCTCGTTGGTGTTGTGGATCAGCTCACGGTTAGTTTTGTTTCTATTCTGATTCTGGGCAAGCTGATCGGTTGCACTGTCCAATCCCGCGAGAATGACCTTTACTCCCGCCTCAAGTTCGGCAAGCTGTGATGACAGTGACTCATATTCCTTCTTGTCCCCGGCATCGTCGCTCTTAAACTGCAGAAGTCTCTGGTTGAGCTGTGTCTTTCTAAAGTTGATATTCTCCAGCATGGCGTCATATCTTCCGACCTTTGCCTGGAGATTACCGCTCTCATGCATATATTCTATGATGTCAGCCTTGCAGCTCTCAATCTCCTGCTGGCAGGCCTCTATGTAGGAGGTCATGTCGGAGCTTTCCTTCTGGGCTGTTTTAAGTGCCTGTTCAACTTCTGAGATAGAGTCATCCAGTTCATCTTTCTGGGATGTGTAATCTGCGAGTTCTTCCTCGCCGGACTCGATCTGGCTGTTGATTCGGTCTATCTGATCATGTATGTTCTGATCGTTCATTTTGAGTGTGATTATCTGCTGGTTGATAACATTTATCTCACCTTCAGCACGCTCTTTTGCAAGCCTGTTCTCATGAATCTCGTTTTTAGATGACTCAATTATGGAATTGAGCTGCTCTATAGCAGTCTCTATCTGGTCGTATTCTTCCTTTGTCTGTTCATACGCCTGCTTGCTCTCATCTATATCATCGTTTACGATAGTGAGCCTGTTCTGATCTTCCTCGAGAGCTGTTTTAAGTTTCTCTGTCTCGAGAAGGAATGCATTCACATCGAGTTTTTTTAATTCATTTTTAAATGCCAGGTATTTCCTTGCGGTCTCAGACTGCTCCTTGAGTGGTCCGACCTGTTTTTCAAGCTCCTTGAGAATGTCGTTGACACGGCTGAGATTGTCCCTCTCTGCTTCAAGTGATTTCTCCGCAGCAGCCTTGTTCTTCTTGAACTTTACGATTCCGGCAGCCTCGTCAAAAAGCTCTCGTCTCTCCTCAGGTTTACCATTGAGGATCTTCTCGATCTGGCCCTGTCCGATGATTGAATAACCCTCCTTACCGATACCGGTGTCAAAGAAGAGAGAATATACATCCTTCAGTCTGCTGACAGTACCGTTAATCAGATATTCAGACTCTCCTGATCTGTATACTCGTCTTGCAACTGTGACTTCATTATAATCTATAGGAAGGCTGTGATCGCTGTTGTCAAGAGTTATGGCAACATATGCGGAGCCCTGCGGCTTTCTGAGCTGTGTTCCCGAGAAAATGACATCCTCCATCTTGGAACCACGGAGACTCTTGGCACTCTGTTCACCCAGAACCCATCTCACTGCATCCGCTACATTGCTCTTACCCGAACCATTAGGTCCAACGATACAGGTTATTCCGTGATTGAATTTGAATACTATCTTGTTTGCAAATGACTTGAAGCCATTTACCTCTATACTCTTTAAATACATAAATTAATCCTGCTTTTTTCTTAATTGTAACAATGTTTTGTATGCAGCCATCTGTTCGGAGTTTTTTCTGTTTGAACCCTCACCTCTGGCTGTAGCCTGGCCATCTATCATGGCATCCGATACAAATATCTTGTTATGTTCAGGCCCCTTCTCCTCTATGAGCTCATACTTTAATTCTTTTCCATTCTTCTGGCAGAATTCCTGAAGGGTTGACTTTGCATCGTAGAACAATGATTTTGTCTCAACGTCATCCAGCAGGAACTGATGGACAAACTTCTTGGCGACATCCATTCCGCCATCAAGATACATCGCACCGAGAACGGATTCAAAGAGATCACACAGAATGGATTTCCTTGTCCTTCCGCCTGTCTGGGCTTCACCCTTGCTAAGAAGGACAAATTTGCCATATCCAAGACTCTCGGATATCTGTGAAAGAGTAAATTCGCATACAAGACTTGCCCTCAGCTTTGTGAGTTTTCCCTCCTCATATTCTCTCTTCTTGCGGAAGAGATAGTCACTCACAATATACTCAAGGATGGCATCCCCGAGAAACTCAAGTCTCTCATATGACTCAGTTTTATTAACCTTAAGCTCATTTGCAAATGACGTGTGTGTCAGAGCCGTTATCAGAAGTCTTATATCCTTGAATTCGTATCCTATTCTTTTTTCAAGCTCACCATAATCCTTCTTCATTATGCCTGCTCCTCACTCAGCTTTTCAGCAATCTTGGCGTTTACTCCGGTCTCACTGAAGTTGATGCACTGGAATATTGCACTCTTAACTTCTTCGTTGTGTGAGTTGCCGTGGATCTTTACTACGAGTCCCTTAAGTCCAAGAAGAGGTGCTCCACCCTTTGTCTTGGCGTTGAATCTCTCCTTGAGCTCTCCGAGGGAATCCTTTATAAGTGCACCGCCGATCTTTGACTTGAATGAAGACATGACCGCTTTCTTGATCTCTCCAAGCAGCATTTTTGCAAGTCCCTCGTACAGCTTGAGGATAACATTTCCCACAAATGCTTCACATACGATGACATCTGCAGCACCATTTGGAATCTCACGAGCTTCTATACTTCCAACAAAATTGATGTCCTTACATTCCTTGAGCAGTGGGTATGTCTCCTTTACGAGGGCGTTACCCTTCTCCTCCTCGTCACCAATATTGACGATGGCTACTCTTGGCTTCTCGATCTTCTCGATGTTCTCCATATATATGGAACCCATCTTTGCAAACTGAAGCAGATGCTCAGGTCTCGCATCTACATTAGCACCGCAGTCAATAAGAAGTGAATATCCCTTGGTCGTAGGGATGAGTGGTGCCAGAGGTGATCTCTTCACACCTTTGGATCTTCCGACGATAAGCTGTCCTCCTGCAAGGATGGCTCCTGAGCTTCCGGCTGAGATTATTGCGTCAGCCTCTCCACTTTTTACCATATTCATTCCAACTGTAAGTGATGAGTCTTTCTTGCTTCTGATTGCCTGAACAGGTGCATCGTGACATGTGATCTCCTCAGTACAGTTCTTTATCTCTATCTTGGAGGTGTCATATGTGTATTTTGCAAGCTCACCCTTTATGACAGCCTCTTTTCCAGTGAGAATTATATGAGCCTTTGCCCCTTCGTTCACAGCTTCTACAGCACCTCTTATGATCCACTCCGGTGCATAATCTCCGCCCATAGCATCTACTACAATTCTTGTATCGCCCATATCAAAACTCTCCTATCTTACGTGTATTATGGGATATCCCACCATATAATTATTTTTAGGTGCAAACGCACAAGGTCATTATATATTTCTGAATTGTCAAAGTCAAATATTTCAGTACAAATATACAAACCACCATGTATATATGTGCACGAAAAAAGACCTTCCTTATTATAAAAATAAGAAAGGTCTTGTTTATTCTACTACTCAAATACCGAGTGAGAACTGGAAATTACTCAGCAACTGAGATAATCTCTTTCTTGTTGTATGAACCGCAGTTCTTACAAACTCTGTGTGGAACCATTAACTCGCCACACTTGCTGCACTTAACTAATGCTGGTGCAGACATCTTCCAGTTAGCTCTTCTCTTATCTCTTCTAGCCTTTGAGCTCTTATTCTTTGGACAAATTGACATTATTCACACCTCCTCAATTCTTTAAGATGTCATTAAAAACTGATAATCTCGGATCAGGAACAAAATCATCACAGTTACATGTACCATGATTCAGATTCGTTCCACACACCTTACAGAGTCCCTTGCAGTCATCCCTGCACAGAATCTGTATTGGAACTAAACCCATCAGTTCCTTTTTCAACAGTGCGTCCATATCGATATTACAGTCTTCAAAATAGCTTAACTCATCTATCTCATCTACCTTATCAGAATCCAAAACGGAAGTATCAATAACTGTGTCGATATCTATATGGAAAGTTCTCTCAAACTCCTCCAGACATCTGTCACACACAAGCTCCATGACAACATCAGTGCTTCCGGTAACCTTGACTCTGTTCTTGCCGTCATTCGACAGATTCAGTTGAAAATCATCTGCCTGTCCAATCCGGTAGTCCATTCCCTTAAACTGGAAACTATCAAAGTCTACATGTACTTCAACGCTTTTAGTCAATCCCTCAGTGGATAAAATCTCAGATAAATCAATTAACATAATATCTCCTAAAAATCGCACATCTGCTATTATACATATACAGATATTTATTGTCAACAAAATATTGCAAAATTTTTATACAATTCCGTCAACTGAATCCTGTCGTTATACAGAAGACTTATTTTGTAACAAGCTCTACAGTCTCTCTTGCAATGGCAAGCTCTTCGTTTGTAGGAACTACCCATACCTGAACCTTTGAAGCGTCAGTGGATATCTTCTGCTCTTCGCCGCGGATCTCGTTCTTAGTCTCATCTATATCGATACCCATGAATGAAAGATCCATTGTTGATACTCTTCTTACATATGGATTGTTCTCTCCGATTCCTGCCGTAAACGCTATCGCATCAAGGCCTCCCATTGCGGCTGCATATGCTCCAATATATTTCTTGACACTGTAGCAGAATACATCGAGAGCAAGACGGCATCTGTCATTGCCATCCTTCATGCCGGCGTCAAGATCTCTGAAATCACTTGATACGCCTGAAAGTCCTGATACACCTGACTTCTTATTAAGAATAGTTGTTATCTCCTCAACGCTCTTGCCCTCTTTGCCGGCAATGAACTCAAGAATCGCAGGATCTATATCACCGCTTCTTGTGCCCATAGGAAGACCTGCAAGAGGTGTGAGTCCCATGGAAGTGTCCACTGACTTACCGCCGTCAACTGCTGTGATACTTGATCCGTTTCCAAGGTGGCATACGATAAGCTTGGTATCTTTGATATCCCTGCCTATAAGCTCTGCCAGTCTCTTGGATACAAAGCTGTGGCTTGTTCCGTGGAAACCGTATCTTCTTATCTTATAATTCTCGTAATATTCGTAAGGTATTGCATATGTATATGCTTTATCAGGCATGGTCTGGTGGAATGCTGTATCAAATACCGCAACCATAGGAACACCCGGCATATGTGCCTGACATGCTCTGATTCCAATGAGGTTGGCAGGGTTGTGAAGTGGTGCAAGATCATTACACTCTTCTATGGCCGCCATTACTTCGTCTGTTATAACTACTGAATTCGCAAACTTCTCACCGCCGTGAACTATTCTGTGTCCAACAGCGTCGATCTCTGACAGTGAAGCGATAGCTCCCTTATCTGTATCAAGAAGAGCGTCAAGAACAAATTTTACAGCAGCATTGTGATCCGGCATAGCGGCATCCACTGTATACTTATCCTTACCCATGGTCTGATGTGTGAGCTTTCCGTCGATACCGATCCTCTCACACAGTCCTTTTGCTATAACAGCCTCTGTATCAGAATCAATAAGCTGATACTTCAGTGATGAACTACCACAATTAATTACAAGAACCTTCATTTCAATCCTCCTGCACAACTTATGTGTAAATAAATCATCTTTAAAAATTATCTTTTACTATCTCTCTTTTGGAGTTACCTTCATTCTGCCGTCCTCCTGAGCCTGAGCCTGGATAGCTGTTATGGCAACAACTCCAACTATATCGTCTGCAACACAGCCTCTTGACAGGTCGTTTACAGGCTTTGCAATACCCTGTGTAACAGGACCATATGCATCAGCTTTTGCGAGTCTCTGTACAAGCTTGTATCCGATGTTCGCTGCATCAAGATCAGGGAACACAAGAACATTCGCTTGTCCTGCAACCTTGCTTCCAGGTGCCTTTGATGCTGCAACCTCAGGAACGAGTGCTGCATCTGACTGAAGCTCACCATCACACAGAAGGTCAGGGAACTCAGCGTTAACGATCTCTGTAGCTTCAATAACCTTGTCAACGTCAGGATGCTTTGCGCTTCCCTTTGTTGAATGTGACAGCATAGCCACAACAGGTGTCTCATCAACCAGAAGTTCAAATGACTTCGCTGACTGCTCTGCGATATCTGCAAGCTCTGACGCTGACGGGCTCTGATTGAGTCCTGCATCTGCAAATACAAATGTTCCGTTGGCACCATACTGACAATCTGGAACTACAACCAGGAAGAATGCTGATACGATTCTTGTTCCCGGAGCAGTCTTCAGTGTCTGAAGTGCTGCACGGAGCACATCTGCTGATGCATTGATCGCACCGGCAACCATACCGTCTGCATCATCCTGCTTAACCATCATACATCCAAAATATAATGGGTTTGTTAAAAGCAGTTCCTTGGCTCTTGCCTCGGTCATGCCCTTCTTTCTTCTCATCTCTACAAAAGCATCCACGTATTCATCAAATTTCTCATAATTCTTAGGGTCAACAAATGATGCTCCGCTGAGATCGATATCACCAGCTCTGCTCATGATATCTTCCTTGTCTCCAACCAGGATAATGTTCGCAATGCCCTCTGCCAATACCTTGCCGGCTGCCTCGATTGTTCTCATGTCTGATGTCTCAGGCAGTACGATAGTTTTCTTATTCTGTTTGGCTTTTTCTTTTAACTGATCAATAAACTTCATGTTTATTTCCCCCTTTGAAATAATGAAAACACACATAGTTAAAGTTTAACTCATTGCCCCATTATTCTCAATAGAAATAGCCAAAAAAATTGTCTTTTTATCCGTACAATCCGTGATAATAACTAAAAAAATCTAACACTCAATTCCCATCGCCAGCTTAAGCTGGTTTCTCAATTTTTCTAAATTACCTGAATTGTCTATCTTTTTTGAACAATTTTCCTCATAATAGCTGTCAGGATCCTGCGAAGCGATGACTTTTCTTGCTTTTTCATCGGTAAATCCGCGATAAGCACACAAACGTTCAATTCGTTTTGAAACGTCTGCATAGACATACCACATCTCATCGCAGATGTCCAAATACCCATCCTGGATAAGCAGTGCAGCTTCAAGAACGTATAGTCTGCATCCTGACTTTTTCTGCTCCTCCATGGATTCAAGAATGGCCTTTTTTACATTTGGATGGGTTATGGAATTGAGGATATCGAGCTGCTTCTGATCGCTGAAAACGACCGCTGAAAGCTTTGCTCTGTCGATCCTGCTGTCTTCATCAAGAATATCTCTTCCAAAGTGTTCCACTATGTCATTGTATGATATCTGTCCCGGTTCCATGAGTCTGTGAGCCAGGGCGTCGGCCTCCATAATGAATGCTCCGTAGTCTCGCTGCATTATATCAAGCACAGCAGTTTTTCCAGAACCGATACCACCAGTTATTCCTATGATCTTCATATTATTTTGCCTCATACCAGTTATTTCCTGATGCAACGCCCACCTCAAGAGGTACGGTCATATCTGCGGCATGCATCATCTCATCAACGAGAAGCTTCTTCACTATGTCCACTTCATCCTCGGCAGCCTCTATAAGAAGCTCATCGTGTATCTGCAGGATAAGCTGTGACTTCAGTCCGAGCTCCTTGAGCTTCATGTTAACTCTCACCATGGCGATCTTGATTATGTCCGCAGCGGTTCCCTGTATAGGCGAATTCATGGCAACCCTCTCGCCAAAACTCCTCTGCATAAAGTTGGATGACTTCAGCTCAGGGATAGGCCTGATCCTTCCGAACATGGTCGTCACATAACCTTTTTCCTTTGCGTGGGCTACCTGTTCATCCAAATACGCTTTTATACTCTTATAGGTGTCATAATACTTTGCAATGAAATCTGAAGCCTCTTTTCTGGATATACCCAGATCCTCACTCAGACCAAATGCGCTGATTCCGTACACGATTCCGAAGTTGACAGCCTTTGCATGCCGTCTCTGAAGAGATGTAACCTCATCGATAGGAACCTCAAACACTTCGGATGCGGTTGTGGCGTGTATGTCCACGTTGTTAAGGAAAGCGTTCTTCATAACCTCATCTCCCGACAGATGGGCAAGTACACGAAGCTCTACCTGTGAGTAATCGGCATCTACAAATATATATCCCTCCTTAGGGATAAATGCCTTTCTGATAAGTCTTCCGAGTTCCAGCTTCATAGGTATATTCTGAAGGTTAGGCTCTGTTGAGCTTATTCTTCCGGTTGCCGTGATAGTCTGGTTAAAGGTTCCGTGAATACGTCCGTCATCCGATATATAGTTCACAAGTCCCACTGCGTATGTGGAATTGAGTTTTGTGAGCTGTCTGTATTCCAGAATATCTCCGATGATAGGATGTTCGTTTTTGACCTTTTCAAGTACATCCACACTTGTTGAGTAGCCCGTCTTGGTCTTTTTGCCGCCCGGTATGCCCATATCTTCAAAAAGGATAGGTCCAAGCTGCTTCGGAGAATTGATATTGAACTCTTTTCCTGCGTAACCGATTATCGAATCGTGAAGCTCCTGAATCCTCTTCTCAAGCTTTTTGCTGTATTCCTCAAGCTCTGCCTTATCGACTCTTATTCCGCGTTTTTCCATGTCGTATAAGGTGTAAACGGTAGGGAGCTCAACCTTATTGTACAATTCAAGCATGCCTTCTTTGGCAAGCTTATCCATGACGATATCCTTTGCAAGGAGCGGAACGACCGCCTTGTACGAAAATACTTCAAGAAAATTATCACTTATAAATGTAAATATATTCAATTCATCTTTGCCGATGAGTTCCTTCTCAGAAGGAAGTATGTTGCCAAGATATTCCTTTGCGACATCATCGTAATCGTATGAATCCTCCATCGGATTGAGGAGATATGCTGCCACTCCTATATCAAGTACATTTGTGTCACATTCATGAAAATCTACATATTTCAGCGCGCTCTTAAGATCCTCCATGCATATGATGATTCCGGCATTCTTCAGATCGTATATGAATTTGACTGCCTCATCAGGATCTATACCCGATGAACAGTTTATCACGTACACATCCTTTGAATCACAGGCAACGGCTATGCCGAGCATCATGTCATCACTGTGGGCAACGTATACACCGACAGCTCCTGATTTCTTTGCAGCATCCTCGATATGAGCAAAGTCGGCTGTAGAATTTACCACTGTTATATCCGGTTTCAGTTCACTTACAGTCTGCTGGTTGTCAAACTTCTTTAAGAGACTCTTGAATTCCAGTCTTTTGAAAATGTTGTATGAATTGTCATTAAACGCATTCTCATATGTGGTATCCTCAAGCTTGAAATCCAGTTCACAGTCAAGCTTGATCGCTGCAAGCTCTCTGGACATTATTGCCTGTTCTGAGAACTCCGCAAGATTTTTCTGGGCTTTAGGAGGCTTGATCTCGTCTATATGTTCAAGAGCTCCTGCCACAGATCCCCACTGCTGAATGATCTTTGAGGCGGTCTTTTCACCTATTCCAGGAACCCCCGGGATGTTATCTGACGTATCACCCATAAGTCCCTTCATATCTATAAACTGGACTGGGGTAACTCCATAGAGATCCTTCACATCGTCTGCGTAATAGTTCTCTATCGTGGTTCCGCCTGCTTTTGTCTTCGGAATACGGACAAGGATATTGTCTGTTGCAAGCTGCAGAAGATCCCTGTCACCCGATACTATCACAACCTTGTATCCGGCAGAATCTGCAACTCTTGACAATGTGCCTATGATGTCATCAGCCTCATAACCACCTTTCTCAACTATGGTGACGTTCATCGCTGTCAAGACTTCTTTTATGAGTGGTACCTGCTCCCGCAGTTCATCCGGCATAGGCTTTCTTGTGCCCTTATACTCTTTGTACATAAGATGTCTGAATGTAGGCTGTTTAACGTCAAATGCCACACATACATTTGTCGGATTCTCTTCGTCGATTATCTTGAATATAATATTAAGAAAACCGAGGACAGCATTCGTGTGAAGTCCCTCATAGTTGGTGAGATCCGGAAGCCCGTAAAAAGCTCTGTTAAGTATGCTGTGTCCATCTATTATCAATATCTTTTTACCTGTATCTGGCATGAAAACCTCCTCTTATTTACCGCTCGCCATAGAGTATTCTGACTATTCGATACCCTTATGATTCGCATTATATTTTTTGATATTCTGCATAAATTCCGTACTTTCATCCCTGACTTTGTTTTGTTCTTCGTAATATCTGTCGATATCACTGAGATCATAGCGGGAATCGTCCAAAAGTCTTGAGCCAAAGAATTCAGCATAATAGTATTCAGGTTGCTCACTGAGTTTGGAATTCTGTTCATAGTTGTAGACCTTGTCAAGAGCACCGCTGTACAGCCATATAAGTCCGGCAACAACGGCTGCAATTCCGACCAGTATCGTGGAATTTGCTATTCTCTTTACCGTGGTAAGTCTGTTCATCTCTTCCTCAAGATGCTTATCCAGGGCATTCTTAAAATCTGTAGATATATTATCAGACTCGTCCAGTTGTTTCATACCAACTATAAGCGTGTAATAGATATCCAGCTCTTCATAGCAGTTTTTGCATGATCTGACATGCTTAATAAACTCTCTGAGTTCATCGTCAGGGAGTTTATTCTCAATAAACGCCATTATCTTTGACTGTGCTTCCAAACAATTCATATGATCCACCTAGTTAATCTCAAATGATCCATCATCCTGTGTGTTTTCAATCTTTCTTATGACCAGATAATACGGCTCACCCTTCTCTGGAACGACCTGGACTCTGTCGCCAACCTTGTGTCCCATGATCGCCCTGCCTATAGGTGATACGTTGCTCACCCTTCCGTCAAGCACATCAGCACGAACGCTTGTGACAACTCTGTATGTTTCCTCCTCGTCGTCATCCTCAAAATAAACGGTTACCGTGTTATCAATTCCAACCTCATCGTCTGCTGAGGTATCATCTATTATATCTGCAGTCCTGACAAGCCTGTCCAGATATCTGATCCTTCGCTCATTGGCATTCTTGTCTTTCTTTGCTGCATAATATTCAAAATTCTCACTGAGATCCCCCTGAGCTCTTGCCTCCTTTACGGCTTCAAGCTTCTCCTTCCTGACTACACATTTTCTATATTCGATCTCCTGTTCCATCTTTTCGATGTCTTTTTTTGTAAGCTGCTTACCCATATCGATACGCCTCCAAATCTAACGCAATACTTTATATATACTATCACAAAATCCATTCAAAGTAAAATGAGGTGTTGCTGCACTAGTTATCATGGCGGCTGCCTGTATCCAGTGCGGATACAGCCCTCATAAAAAATACCCGGCAACCACTGCATGCAGTAATTACCGGGTAAAGTGTATACGTTTAAATATATAACCAGAAATTAGTTGTTGATAAGCTTGTCTGACTCGTTGTTCCAGCTATAAAGTGCTCTGATCTGCTCTCCAACCTTCTCTGATGGATGCTCTGAAGCAAGCTTTCTCATAGCCTTGAAGTGAACCTGACGTCCTGCTGGTGACATGTCAAGGAGGAACTCCTTAGCAAATGAACCATCCTGGATGTCCTTAAGGATCTGCTTCATAGCCTTCTTTGTCTCTGCTGTAACGATCTTAGGACCTGTTATATAGTCACCGTACTCTGCTGTGTTAGAGATTGAATATCTCATTCCAGCGAATCCTGACTGGTAGATAAGGTCTACGATAAGCTTCATCTCATGGATACACTCGAAGTATGCGTTTCTTGGATCATAACCAGCCTCGCAAAGTGTCTCGAAACCAGCCTGCATAAGTGCACAAACACCACCACAAAGGACTGCCTGCTCACCGAAGAGGTCTGTCTCTGTCTCTGTTCTGAATGTTGTCTCAAGAACGCCGGCTCTTGCTCCACCGATTGCAAGTGCATATGCAAGTGCAAGGTCAAGTGCCTTACCTGTAGCATCCTGCTCTACAGCAACAAGACAAGGTGTACCCTTTCCTGCCTGGTACTCTGAACGTACTGTGTGTCCAGGTGCCTTTGGAGCGATCATTGTTACGTCAACATCCTTTGGTGGCTTGATACAACCGAAGTGAATGTTGAAACCATGAGCGAACATAAGCATGTTACCTGGCTCAAGGTTTGGCTCGATATCCTTCTTGTACATATCTGCCTGTAACTCATCGTTGATAAGAATCATAATTATATCAGCCTGCTTTGCAGCCTCAGCGGCTGTGTATACCTTAAATCCCTGTGCCTCAGCCTTAGCCCATGACTTGCTTCCCTCGTAAAGACCGATGATGACATTGCATCCTGACTCCTTAGCGTTGAGGGCATGTGCATGACCCTGACTACCATATCCTATGATTGCGATTGTCTTTCCATCAAGTAATGAAAGATTGCAATCCTGCTGATAATAAATCTTTGCTTCTGCCATTTCTTTAATCCTCCTAAATATGTATAAAATGACTTATATATTAACTACCACTTGGATAATTAAAAACGTGTTAACCTCTGATGAGACCTGTGAGACCTGTGCGTACAAGCTCAACTATCTCATGTCCATCGAGCAGTCTGAGGAACGCCTCACACTTGGTTGTTGTTCCCGTAAGTTCTATAATAACCGAATCTTTGGAAACGTCAACTATATTCGCTCTGAAAATATCTGCAACTGAGATAATATCCTTTCTCTCAGATGGATTTGCCTTGACCTTGACAAGTACAAGCTCTCTGCACACAGACTTGCCCGGCTCAAGTTCTACGATATCTACTACATCCTTCAAGTTTGTTGAGTCTGTCTTTTTAATCTGGATGAGACTGGCTTCATCGCCACTAACCGCAACTAGTCATTCTGGAATAAGCAGGATTCTCAGTCTCTCCTACTGTCACACTGTCAATGTTATAGCCTCTTCTACTGAACAGTCCTGACACTCTGCTCAAAACTCCTGATGTGTTGTCAACAAGCAGTGACAAAACAATATTACCCATCTATATGTACCACCTTTCAACTCGTCTCTTTAAAATGTACTAAATTATTATAGTTATAAACCACTTTAATGTCAATTTATAACGTGAATTTTGTAATTATTTTTATCTGTTATTTCTGATAATTTTTGTTGTGTATTTACAAATACCCCAAAACTTATAGTGAGATATCCGGATTTTTCCAAATATTTACTCTATGCCCAGAAGATTCTTGACTACAACCACGCAGTTTGCCGCATCCTCGGAATATCCATCCGCACCGATCTCCTCGGCGTAGCTCTCGGTTATAACTGCACCGCCTATAACAACTTTACTGTCCAGGCCATTCTCCTTCACAGCTTCAACAACATCCTTCATCTTGACCATGGTGGTTGTCATGAGGGCTGACAGTCCGATTATGCTGGCGTTATTATCCTTTGCCGCTTGTATTATCACATCACAAGGAACATCCTTGCCGAGATCTATAACATTAAATCCATAGTTTCTGAGCATAAGAACCACGAGGTTCTTACCTATATCATGTATATCGCCCTCAACTGTCGCCACGACTATGGTAGGCATATCAGAGCTGTCCTTGTCCTTCAGAACAAGTGGACTTATAACACCTATCGCCATCTCCATGGTCTCAGCACTTGATATGAGCTGTGGCAGGAAATATTTTTTCTTCTCGAAGAGTCGTCCAACCTCATTTATCGCACCTATCAGATCGTTATCTATGATGGACTGGGGATCAGCTCCGCTGTCAAGCACAGCGTGTACATCGTCAAGTATTGATCTCTTATTTCCCTTGAGAACATCTATGTATATCTGGCTTTTTCCCTCCAGATCAGATCCTGCTTTGCCGCCGGATGCACCCGCTCCCGGTGAGGCAAGCTCAAGAGGTTTGACATTCTCAATATAACGGACATCGCTCTCCTCCTTGAAAAGCAGCATATCAGAAGCAAATGCAGCATTCATGAGCATGGTCTGGGAAGGATTTGCTATAGCCATCGTAAGTCCACGAGAGATAGCCATGGTGAGGAATGCTGTATTTACAAACATTCTCTCAGGAAGTCCAAATGAAATGTTGGACAGACCACAGATGGTTGCAAGTCCGTTGTTATAACAGTAGTTTATGGTTTTCAGGCAGTTGATGGCAGCGTCCTTCTGGGCACCGACCGTTGCAACAAGTCCGTCCACAACCACATCATTCTTCGTAAATCCCATCTCATACGCAGTGCCAAGCACCGTGTTGATTATGTCCTCCTTCTCCTGTGGACTCTCCGGAAGCCCCTTATCCGACAGAGGAAGAAGAATAAACATAGCTCCGTACTTCTTTACAAGAGGCAGTATCTCTTCCATCTTCACCTTCTCAAGGGATACTGAATTGACAAGCGCACGTCCCGGATAGATACGAAGTGCCGCCTCAAGTACCTCTGGTGAGCTGGAATCAAGGCATAACGGAAGGTTTACAGCCTGCGATACCTGATATACTACCTTAAGCATCATATCTCTCTCATCGATACCATTCATACCGACATTGATATCAAGTATTGAAGCGCCTTTATCTACCTGCTCTTCGGCCATATTCATGACAAGCTCAAGAGATCCCTCCCTGAGCTCAGCCTGAAGCTTCTTCTTTCCAGTCGGGTTGATTCTCTCTCCAACAACCTTAAACGGAGCATCCAGATCTATTATGAGAGATGAACGCTCAGATGATATACATCTGACATGCTCTGAACTTATCTCAGGAACAGGCATCTTGGAAGCCATATCAGCAAGAGCCTTTATGTGTTCAGGTCTCGTACCGCAACAGCCACCAACCATTCCGGCCCCGGCCTCGATTATCATCTTCATATCTTCAGCAAATTCCTCAGGGGTCATCCGATATACGCTTTTATCATTTACAAGCTCCGGCATTCCGGCGTTCGGCTTTGCAAATACAGGGATAAATGCGATGCTCTTCATCTGTCTAACAAGCTCGACCATCTTATCAGGGCCTGTGGAACAGTTTACACCTATAGCTGCCACTCCAAGATTCTGAAGAACATTTACTGCTGTCACAGGATCGGTTCCATACAGGGTACGTCCATCCTCGTTGAATGTAAGGCTGGCGATTATAGGGAGATCTGACACTTCATTTGCCGCAATAACCGCAGCTCTGGTCTCAGCGAGGCTCATCATGGTCTCGACCACAAGCAGGTCACAACCACTCTCGTCTATGACCTTTATCTGTTCCTTATACACGTCGACCAGCTCTTCAAACTTCAGTTTTCCCATAGGATAGAGCATCTCGCCGGTCATGGTGATATCGCCCGCCACGAGGCCATGGCCTGCAGCCTTGACCGCTTCCTTAGACAATTCTACAAGTCTTCTGTTCATGTCCTCAAGATCATCGGCAAGCCCATACTCGTTGAGTTTTATCCTGTTACATGTAAAGGTTGGAGCATACAGAATATCTGTGCCGGCGTTCAGATATGCAACCTGGAGGTCAAACATTATCTGTGGACGTTCAAGTATCCATTTCTCGGGGCACACGCCAAGAGGCATGCCTGCATTCATAAGATTTGTTCCTGTGGCTCCATCAAGTATAAGTATCTTATCATCAAACAGTTTTCTGAAATCTGCCTTTTTCATGTCTTATCTCCTCGTACTCAGGCCTGATCCAGACCTTCATCAGTTATTTTTCCATCGCCGTCTGCGGCTGCTGTTGCCAGCATGTCACATCTCTCATTTCCAGGGTTGCCGGCATGACCTTTGACCCACAGGAATTCCACGTTGTGTGGTGCTTTTGCTGCAAGCAGACGTTCCCACAGATCCCGGTTTTTGACCGGTTCATTCTTGCCGCGCTTCCAGCCTTTTTTGATCCAGCCCTCTATCCAGTGCTGGTTAAATGCGTTGCACAGATACTGTGAATCTGAATACAATTTCACATTACATGGCTTTATAAGAGCCTCAAGCCCGACTATCGCCGCCATAAGCTCCATTCTATTGTTTGTTGTCTTTATATATCCCTGGCTGTATTCTCTCTCATGAAGCTGTCCCTTTGCATCGATAAACTGAAGAACAGCACCATATCCACCAGGTCCATTTGGATTGCCTCTGGCAGATCCATCAGTGTACAATATTACATCCATATATGATCTCCATAATTATATTTTCTGTATAAATGAGTCTATGATACGAACAAGTCTTCCTGACGCTTCATCGCCCGCCGCAATGATCTCCTCGTGCGAAAGCTCTCCGCCGAGGCCTGCAGCTTTGTTGCATATTGAGGAAAGACCTGCGACACGCATTCCCATATGTCTTGCAGCTATGGCTTCACATACAGTGCTCATTCCAACTGCATCTGCCCCCATTCCCGCAAACATTCTTATCTCTGCAGGAGTCTCATACTGAGGACCGGTGACCTGAATATATACACCCGACCTGAAATCAATATCATTTTCAGCAAATGCTTCTCTGATATAGCTATTCAGCTCCACATCGTAGACATGTGTCATATCGGGAAATCTCACACCCAATTTATTATAGTAACTGCAAATGAGTGGCGATGGTACAAATGTTGAAATGTGATCACTTATCATCATGATATCGCCCGGCTCAAGCTTCTCAGATATTCCGCCTGCAGCATTTGTGAGCAGAAGTTTATCTACACCTAGCAGACCTATGACACGGACAGGCATGACAACCTGGCTCATATCGTATCCTTCATAATAATGGACCCGTCCCTGCATGATAAGGACCTTTTTCCCGTGGATACATCCGTATACGAAGCGGCCTCTGTGTCCTGCTACTGTAGATACAGGAAAATGTGGAATATCTCCGTAATCCACATACACAGGGTTCTCAATAACGTCCGCCATATGTCCCAGACCACTGCCCAGGATAAAGGCTATATCAGGAACATCTCCTATCGCATGTCTCAAATACGAGACAGCCTCCGTCAACTGATCGTATGTTACCAAATCATCACCCCCATAATACAAAACAAGGTCAGGATATTATTCCTGACCAGGATCTATATAAGTTATAACGGAGACGGAGGGATTTGAACCCTCGCGCCGGTTGCCCGACCTACCGCATTTCGAGTGCGGACCCTTCAACCTCTTGGGTACGTCTCCAATTACACTTTAATAATAGCAGATGACAGGCATTCCGTCATATACTATATTAAACAACTGTTCTGCCGCGGATACAGGAAGATTTACACATCCATGGGATCCGCTGTTCTTGTATATATCACCGCCGAATGAACTTCTCCACGATGCATCATGGAATCCGATTCCCAGCTCGCCTATGAATGGCATCCAGTATGTTACAGGAGTCTCATAGTCATCGCCGATAAGCACAGCAGGTGTCTTCTTATACAGGATCGTATATACACCTTCAGGTGTTCTGTATTTGCCATTGTTTGCAAGGCTTCCGGTTACGCAGTCGGAATCCCACACAAGATTGCCGTCTACATATGCATATACATGCTGCTGGCCAAAATCACATTCGATATATGAATCACCGATATCATCGCCGCCATCGTGATAAACTGCAGCGTAGCAGTCAAACGGCGGTGTATGTGTTGTGGACTCTCCGGCTTCAAGAAGCTTCATGAGCTCTTCTGTCTCACCGTCCACATCGATCATCCAGCCATACCAGGTATTCGCCAGAGTGATGACATCACCATTATGAGTTCTGAAATTCCTCGGCACACCGTATGTATCGTATCTGCTTGCGATATTCTCGACATACTCACGCACCTTGTCTTCTGAGAATTTCCATTTTCCTTTTACGTTGCTGATCCAGTCGCCATATTCCTTGCTGGTAAGCTTCCATGACACCTGATCAATCTCATATGTAATGGTCATCTCAAGGATCTTTGCAAGATCCTTCTGCTCATTTACTATCTCTTCACTGTCGGCTGTGAGCTCAGGACTCTCGTATGCGTCACTTTCCGATACATCAAGCACGGATTCACCTTTAACAATCGCCTCATCTATTATACAGCATAATCTGTCAAAATCAAGATAATTTCCTTCAGAATCAGGAATAATTGTTGATTCTCCATCCTTGATCGTAACATAGGCATCTTCCGGTTTCTCCATCTTGGACTCGTCAAGACTGTCATAGCTCTTCAAAAGCTTCTCGAGAGCATCCTTGTCATACGACGCTGAATAGTAAAGGTCATAATCTTTTCTCTTTAGCATGTAATAAGGCCAGAGAAAACCATTTTGTTCGCTTATGATCTTCTTGGCTGTTATATTCGGCTTTATATCAAGCGATATATCTTCTGGTTTTATGACATGTTCCTCACCGCCCCTGAGCTTGAGTGTGAGGGAATAATCCTGTATGTAACTCTCTATGTATGCATCGACATCATCAAGTGAGTAAAACGAATAGTCTATATCATTGATGTATGTCTTGTAGTTGTAATGGAACATGAACCATATCGATATAACTATATATGTACATACGACCACCGCTCCAAATATAGCCGCTGTGATCTTCAAAGCTCTATGAGTCTTTTTTGCAGACTTGTCATCCGGTTCGTCCGCTTCATCAGAAGCTTCATTATCTGGGAATATCGGTATCCCTGCTCCATCGGGAATGGCTGCATCCGATGCCGCAGTCTCCGGTTTGGTCTCTGTCCCCCCGAATATTGTCTCTTCAGCAACTATCTCTTCAGCGGCATCAGTGTTCACATTATCTTTATCTATATTGTTATCATCTGTGTTATTGTTCATAAAATCACGCTCTTCCCCTTCACACATAATTCCATGCGAACTTACATCCAACATACATAATATTATATGCTATATTACTATAATTCAACACTTAATTATGTTTAAATATAAGAGGCTAACGCACTGTTATCTGGACAAATTGATGGTCACCAGATCCGGTTCGTTATTAACTCTGATTCGGATAGTGTGAAGTCCGAGTCCTGCACAGACTATCATATTATGTCCATCGCAGGAATATAACCCCTTATAGTACTTTGGAAACAGTCTGATCATAGGCGATATCACGCCTCCGAGAAATGGCAGGATCACAAGTCCACCATGTACATGGCCGGATACAGTAAGATCAGCGCCCCATCGGGAATATTCTTCAAAATAATCGGGATCATGTCCTATAAGTATATTGTAATCGGATCTGCTTATCGGTGGAAGTTCATTCAGCAGATACTCTTCATCCATATCGAGCTTTTTGAATCTTCTGTAATATTCCGTCTTCATGTCAAGTCCGTATATCGTGACATTGTATTCATCAAGATGAACACTTTCATTTATAAGCCAGGTGATGTTATCTTTTGTTCCTTCATATAACCTGTTCCACATATCACCATATTTTTCATATATGGATACGCGCATCTCATGATTTCCTTTTCCCATATACACAGGAAAACGCTTGCCAAGTTCATTCAGAAAATGTATACCTATATCTACTGTAAGTCCCGGCTTCCCGACTATTATATCCCCCGCCACCAGTATGAAATCCGGATTGATCTTTTCTATACAGCTTATAAGCTTCTCGTTGTCCTTTCCAAATTCCGCATTGTGGAGATCTGATATCATGACTATCCGGGCTTTTTTTCTATTTTCCTGTCATGCAGTTGATAATTTGAAAACGAGATTCTTCTGTTTTCGCGGTAACTCTCTATCAAAACATTAACAAGCGTTATAATGCATAGTACGATAACTACAACTAAAAAAATCTTCATGTATTTAACCTCAATATGTAAATTGTAACTTGAGCACTTTAACGAAAGCGTACTTCATACTCATGGAATCAACCTTCTCCGCCGCATATATCGGCACTGAACCGATGCACCTCTCGCCAATATAATAGCTCATCTTTCCAAGCTCTTCACCACTGTCAACCGGGGCAGTCAGAGGATCTCTCATCTCCAGTTTCTTCTTCACATCCTCCGCATGTTCTCCCGCAAGCAGGATCCCGGTGAATTGTGAGTCGGTCTTAATTGTAACACAACTTTCGGTGCCATTGTCTATGGAAATCTCTTTTTCCTGAAGAATATTCAGATCTGTATATTTCTGGCACATCGAATATCCATAATCAAGCAGCCTGCAGGCGTCTTTGTTTCTGATATCCTTTGTATCAGCTCCCATGATGACAGCAATAAGCTGTATGCCGTCCCTCTCAGCAGTCGCCGACATGCAATATTTTGCGGTATTTGTGAAACCTGTCTTAAGGCCGGTTGCTCCTGTATACATATTCAAAAATTTATTTGTGTTGACGAGATCAAACTGACTCTCTCCCCTTCGTGTTTTATGTATGATCGAATCCATCCATATGCCTGAATAATCAAAGATGGCAGGATATTTTGTTATGAGTTCTCTGGACATTATGGAGATATCCCGTGCTGACATTTTATGTCCATCCGCATCCAGGCCACACGCATTTTTGAAACTTGCATTTGTCATCCCCAGCTCAGCAGCCCTCTCATTCATCTTTTTCACAAACGCTTCTTCGCTTCCGGCAACCTTTTCCGCCATGGCAACAGCCGCATCGTTTCCGGATGCAATTATAATACACTTTATCATATCTTCAACAGTCTGTTCTTCTCCTGCCTCAAAGAAGCATTGCGATCCGCCCATGGACGCAGCATGTTCACTCACAGTTACAATATCATCAAGAGTCATTTGTCCGGCCTCTATCGCCTCAAAAGCCAGAAGAAGCGTCATAACCTTTGTAACCGAAGCCGGAGCCATGGCTTCATCACAGTTTTTCTCAAATAACACCTGACCTGTGGATGCCTCAACGAGTATACAGCTTGGAGATTCCACCTCCAGAACTTCTGTCTGGTCTGCCGCCTGAGTCTCTGTCTGTTCCTCTGCATATACCATAAGATTCGTACTCATTGTGTTTGCAAATATGATAAAGATGAGTACCGTTATAACAGATAATCTTCTGATATTTTTCTTCCTGCCCATCTTTTTTCTATCCGGAAAATGCTGCATACAACTCCTCTTTCAGTTTCTGTTTATATATTATATTATGCATTTATCCGGCAATATGACTTTTTATCCCACCAATATAGTATTATTTTCTTTATTTTGTAAAGTTTTTCTGATATAATCAATGGCTAGAAAAAAGGAGGACATGTTTCATGAGTATGAAATTAGTTAAACGAGTACCAACTGGCGATGAGATCAAGGAACTATACCCTCTTTCAAGCGAGTTGAAAGCCATCAAAGCCAGAAGAGATGAAGAGATCAGAAAAATTTTCGTAGGCGATGATGACCGATTTATATTTATCATCGGACCTTGTTCAGCAGATAATGAGGATGCTGTTTGCGATTATCAGAATCGTCTTGCAAAGGTTGCAGATGAAGTTAAGGATAAGATACTGGTCATTCCACGTATATATACTAACAAGCCAAGAACTACTGGTGATGGTTACAAAGGAATGCTCCATCAGCCTGATCCTACAAAGGCATCAGACATGCTCGAGGGCCTTTACGCCATCAGAAAAATGCATATAAGAGCTATCAGGGAAACAGGACTCACCGCTGCTGATGAGATGCTTTATTCAGAAAACTGGCAGTATGTAGATGATATCCTCTCTTACGTTGCCATAGGCGCACGTTCTGTTGAGGATCAGCAGCACAGACTTACCGCAAGTGGAATGGATGTTCCTGTAGGTATGAAGAATCCTACAAGTGGTGACTACAACGTTATGATGAATTCCTGTATAGCAGGACAGCATCACCACACATTCCTCTATTCTGGATGGGAGGCACATACAGACGGAAATCCTTTGACACATTGTATATTGAGAGGTGCACTGAATAAGCATGGACAATCTATATCCAATTATCACTATGAGGATCTCAGGCTCCTTGCTGACACATACAAGAAGTTCAACCTCGTAAATCATGCATGTATAGTTGATGCCAACCACAATAATTCTGGCAAGAAATTTATTGAACAGCCAAGAATTGTCAAAGAGATAATCCACAGCAGGAATTACGATTCTGAGATCAAGAATCTTGTAAAGGGTGTTATGGTTGAGAGTTATATTGAGGATGGCAACCAGCCAGTAGATGGTGGATGCTATGGTAAATCTATCACAGATCCTTGTCTTGGATGGGATAAGACAGAGAGACTTCTCAAAGAAGTTGCTGATCTTCTGTAAAAAATACATTTTAAGCCTGCGCGCTTATACAATTACACGTGCTGTGCTTATACAACAAGAGAAAACCGGCGGATCTATCATGATACCACCGGTTTTCTTTATTTATCTGTCAGGCCGAAGCCTCGCAAAGTTTGACGAGGATGCATCTTCCCAAAGACACATCTCCCATCATCTTATATTTACTTGTAGTATACGCATACATCGGATCGACAACTCTTCTCAAAAGTCTCGAAAGAACTGGAACTGTAAATACATATTTAACCTTATACTCCCTGTCCGAATTCTCTGTTAATCTGGCAACATGATCCCTTATATCTATGTAGAACACCCCACTATCATTGCCGATAACATTGAACTGAAGACAACAATCATCAATATCCGCCAATTCCAAAGAACTGAGAACGCCGTCGATACACTCCACGCATTCTTTATACGTCATATAAACACCCAATCTTTATAAGAACTCGAAGTCTGCATCCTCATCGCCATCTCCGATAAGTACCTGATTACGCTTTACTCCTTCTTCTACTTCACCAACAATAAGTTCTTCCTCTTCTTCCTCCTGAGCAGCCTGAGCACTCTTACCTGTGAATGCTGCCGGCTTTGGCTCTGCCTCTGGAGCAGCCTTTGGTGTCATCTTGAGCTTCTGAGGTGCATCTCCGCCCTGCGACTTCATCTTAAGCTTTGTTATAGGATCCGCCTCAACTGCAGCTTCAACCTTATTTGCAGCCTCAGCAACCTTTGCACTTGATCCGCTCTTGAGTGTCTCCATCTCTTCCTTGAGCTTGGCAAGCTCAGCCTTTGCATTTGCGATAACCTCGTTAGCCTTCTTCTTAGCATCGTTTATTATCTTGTTAGCCTCAGCATTTGCTGCGTTGGCTTCCTTCTTGGAACCAGGAGCAGCCTGCTCGAGCTGCTTCTCAAGCTCATAAATCTTTACGCTGTTCTCCATAAGGTTCTTCTTTGACACTTCGTTCTCTGACTCAAGAGCTGCATACTTTGTCTCAAGTTCTGCATAATCTTCTGCAACTGAGCGCAGGAAGCTGTTAACCTCATCCTTATTATATCCAAAAAGTCCTTTTTTAAAGGTTTTAGATTCAATCTGATCCTTTGTCATTGTATAGTTCTCCTTTTCAGTATTAGTTCTCTCTATAATATTATCCTTTGCATATAGAAACTCCACTTGTAATTATATTAACAAATATTCATTTTTTCAACAATATTGTTGGATTTTATAAAATTTTCCCAATATATTACAATTTTTTCGGCAAATCATGGATATATTACAATTCATTACTGTCAAGTAATATGGTAAATGGCCCATCATTGGACAGATCCACTTTCATATCTGCACCAAATTCTCCATGTTCCACCACAGGAACAAACTCACGGCATCTTTCAATTATATACTCATACATCTCATTGGCCATATCAGGCGCTCCTGCACCAGTAAATGATGGTCTGTTGCCCTTCCGGCAGTCTGCGCACAAGGTAAACTGTGAAACGATCAGGAGTTGGCCGTTTACACTGTTTATGTCAAGATTTGTCTTGCCATTTTCGTCGGCAAATATCCTCATCTTCACAAGTTTGTTTATCATCTTGTCAGCGATCTCTCTGGTATCCGAATCGTATACTCCGACAAACACCAGAAAACCTTTCTGGATGCTGCCTATCATATTTCCATCTACCTCGACTGATGCGTGATTGACACGCTGTATAACAAATTTCATTTTACGGATCCTTTCATAATCTTTTTACAGACTATTTTACCAGCAATATCATTTTGACAGCTATTTGCCGGTTGTACTATCTGTCCGACATGCTTATCGCTTCAACTGCAACGCTGCCACCTCTTACAACCTCTATCCTGTTAGGGAAGCTCTCCTTGAACAGCTTTATGGCATTGTCGTTCTTTGCATCCGTCTGGACACACTCAACAAGCACAGATTTCTTATTATAATCTGTTATCTTATAGCCAAATGCATTTGCAATTCGGAACACCTCGTCCTTATCTTCATTTGAGCAGCTATTGACCTTGACATATAAGATCTCGTTGTTGTGGATTGCAATATCTGTGTAGTCGACGACCTTGATAACCTCCACACTTCTGTTGAGCTGTTTTTTCACCTGCTCAAATGTCCTGTCATCACTGGTGAAACCGATGGTCATTCTGGATATTGTCTCATCCTCGGTTACTCCAACGGTTATAGTATCTATATTGTATGATTTGCTTGAAAACAAACCTGAAATTCTTGCAAGTACACCTACCTCATTCTCTACGAACAGGCATATCCATCTCTTCTTTACGCTCATTCTATATACCCCTTTCATCTGGATAATATACAAATCTATATATGTACATTCTATTACCAATATAAAATCAATTTATCAATATCAGCAGTCAAGTATCATGTCATTCAGTGACTTTCCACCCGGAACCATAGGAAATACGTTGGCCGTAGGATCGATGAAGAATTCTATAACTGTAGGTCCGTTTGTATTTGCCCTGGCAGCCTCAAATGCCGGCCTGATTTCCTCAGGCTTTGTAACTCTGATGCCCTTTGCATCATAGCTCTCTGCCAGTTTTACAAAGTCAGGAGAATACTTTGGACAGCATTTATCCGGATTCTGACAGTCTCTGTTGCATCTTCTTCTGTATCTGAGACATGTACTGCTGTATCTCTTATTGAAGAACAGCTCCTGCCACTGGCGTACATTGCCGAGATAGCCGTTGTTCAGTATACAGAGGGTAACAGGAAGCTCAAGCGCAACAGCTGTAGCCATCTCCTGAATGTTCATCTGGACTCCGCCGTCTCCGGATATACAGATAACATCTTTATCCATGTTGCCAAGCTTTGCGCCTATGGCAGCAGGAAATCCATAACCCATGGTTCCAAGACCTCCAGAAGTTAAGAGCTGTTTGTTCTCGTCTATATCAATGTACTGCGTTGTCCAGAGCTGATTCTGTCCAACATCAGTTGTAACGATGAGATTGCTGTACATATCGTTTATGGTTCTGATGATAGCCTCAGGAGTCACACCATCATATCTGTTCATGTTGATAGGATACTCAGCCTTGACATTCATAATGTCATCCACCCAGCCTTTGATATCAAGAGGTTCTGCATATTCAAGCATCTTGGATATGGCAACCTTGGCATCAGCAACAATAGGTATATCTACCTTTATATTTCTTGATATGGACGCTGCATCTATATCAACATGTATGATCTTGGCATTCTTGGCAAATGTATCTATAGTACCTGTTATTCGGTCGTTAAATCTACATCCGATGGAGAAAAGTACATCGCTCTCCATGATAGCCTTGTTGGATGCCATGTTACCATGCATACCGATGTTACCGACATAGAGTGGATGGTCAGTAGGAATAGCACCCTTACCCATAATTGTAGTAACTACAGGTATACCGGTCTTCTCTGCAAGCTCCTGCATTTCTTTTCTCGCATGTGCGATATTGACTCCGCCGCCGCAGAGGAACACAGGCTTCTTTGCATTCTTAAGCTCCGCAAGGGCTCGCTTGATCTGTCCAACATGTACACCCTCTGAAGGCTTGTAACCTCTGATATTTACTTCTGTAGGATACTCGTCACTTCCCATGGCAAGCTGTATATCCTTAGGAATATCAACAACTACAGGACCTGGCTTTCCGGTTCTTGCTATGTAAAAAGCATTTTTAATGATCCTTGCAAGATCTTCTCTCTTTCTTACTGTGACTGCATACTTACATATGCTTCTTGTGATTCCAACTATATCAACCTCCTGAAAAGCGTCATTTCCAATAAGGTTCAACGGAACCTGTCCTGTAAAACATACCAGTGGCACACTGTCGTAGTTGGCTGTGGCAATTCCTGTTACAAGGTTTGTCGCACCTGGACCGCTTGTTACCAGACACACTCCAACTCTTCCTGTTGAACGTGCATATCCGTCCGCTGCATGAACAAGTGCCTGCTCGTGTCTTGGAAGTATCATATCAATACCTTCTGCATCATACAACGCATCAAACAGGTCTATCGCTGTTCCACCAGGGTATGCGAACAGAGTGTCTACTCCCTCTTCCTGCAACGCTTTTACAAACATCTTTGCTCCATTGATCTCCATATCTTATACCTCCTGTAAAGTTCATGATAATCTAAACTTACGCCTCGGGATGTATATATGCACCCCATGCATAGAAAAAGCCCTAAGCGCAACTGTTTTACGCTTAGGGCGAATATGTTCATATCCGTGGTACCACCTAAATTCAGACAAATGTCTGCACTTATCAGATACTATAATAAATTATCACTGTAATCATTATTAATATCTTATTCCTGTAACGGGGAAAACCGTTGAAACCTACTCGACAACAGCCGACAAATATGTATGCTGCAATCTTTCAATCCACTGCTCGAAGGCTACCTTCCACACATTCCTGATGAAGACTCTCACCACCGTCTTCTCTCTGTTGATCGGGGGGATGCATGTACTCCTCCTCGTCATAGCATTTGACTATTTCCCGGTCGTTTTACGACCCTTAGATGTGATTATTTTATCATTAACATGAAGATGTGTCAACGATTCTTTTACTTGCCCGCCAGCAGTTCAAACCAGAACACATCATAACCTGCCGCAGCGGCAACTCTCTGTGATGCTATATGTGACATTCCTGTGCCATAATATGGAATTTTGCCACACCTGAGTATATCCTTGGTCAGTTCAGATACCAGCGATGTACCCACATGTCTTCCCTCAGCTTCTTGAACAACATTTATACCAATCTGCCAGAAGTCGTCACTGTCAGCGCTTGCGCCAGCCATACCAATAATCTCACCATCTGATACAGCTGCCACAGCAAGTACATCAGGTGTGTTATCATCAAAGCAGAAAGCTTCACACCACCTGTCATCTCCTTTGAATTGCAGGATCTCATCCCCCGTATACCTGACAGGTTAAAATCTTCTTTTATCATCGAATCAACAGTTTTATCTGTAGTATCTTTTCTCACTGCCTGTTCGCTCAGTTCCGTCGGAAGGTAAAATGGGTGAGCAGATTTCAATTTACATCCGTATCTGGAAAGAATACTGTCAAGCTCACGAAATTTCTCTATATCCATGAACCATTTGCCAGATGCATTCTCATAGCGTTTTCTGCATTCTTCTACAATCTCTCTACGACCGGTAAATAGCAGCTTGCCATTTACCACAGCTATTTTGAGTGGGCACTTTTCCTGTCCTTTGAACCGTCTTTGTCCTTCTATCTGTCTGTATTCAGAAAATATATTGTCACTGGAATATATATCGGCCGCATCACAGCAATAATCCCTGGCCAGCTGATCATACAGTGAATTATTCATCTTTTCAGACAGCCAATGTTTTCTCGTCATAATATTTGTATGTCCTATCCGGACTTCATTCAAAAGAGGCACATCCACTTCATCACAGGTATGATGAAACACAAATCCGAGCTTTTCCTGTACTATGCGGGACTTGGAATTGCCATCGTAGTAACCGCACCATATCGTTCTCATGCCCAGATCAAGGAATCCATGTTCTATAAGCCTCCCAGCCGCCTCCGGTGCGTATTCGTTGCCCCAGTGAGGCTTTCCTATCCAGTATCCAAGCTCACATTCGTCATCGCGGTCTGTCATATCTGTCCTTCCGTTTAACAGTAATTCAATGGCTCCGACAACCAGACCGCAGTCCTTCAGACACACTGCGTAACACTCCGGTCCATTAAATACATTCCGTATCACATCAAGGCTATATTCCCTGCTCTCATGCACAGGCCAGCCAGCTATAGGTCCCACATCAGGGTCACTTGCATATTCAAATAATATATCTACGTCACTCTCCTGCCAGTGACGTAATATTAATCTATTAGTTTCTAAAATCAAATCATATATCCCCTTTCATATAAGACTTTCTTTTTCTGATACGTCTATTCTAAATTATATATGCCACTGAATGTCGCACCCACTGTTTAGCTAATTCAGCCTTTTTACCTCAGTCTGTGCTTTCCCAGTTTTTCACTATCCTCAGATATTTGCCGAGATTGATAAAAGATCTAACGATCTCGTCCACTATGACTGCAAGAAAGACACCTGCTATTCCAAGCTTAAGGACAAACACGAACAAAAGTGCCACAGAAACCACCCACAACGTGCCAAACAACTGTGTTATGAGCATCCATATCGTGTTGCCACTGCCCCTGATCGCATTGCCAACAACTATGTTTGCTGATTTTGCGAAAAGATTGATGCTGATAAAGATCAGATATATCCCACACGATGCAATTATACTCTTGTCGTTGGTGAAAAGTGATATGATCTGCTGTGGAAACGCAAGACAGACACCGAGTGTGATGATTCCAACTACTATACACAAGCCATACGCACAGACACATACACCCTTGTATTTACCCAGATCATTGTTTCCTTTTGCCTCACCGGTTAGTGTCATTGTACCGTTTCCTATCGCTCCAATGATGACAACCGCCAGAACTTCAACACTGAATATGATGGAATAAATTCCGGCAGCCATCTCATTTATGGCGTTGAGAATCCTTATAAGCAGCAGATTGCCAAGATTCCATGCAAAATCCTCAAGAGCTGTGTTCACTCCCAGCTTTGCCGACAAAAGATACGGCTTTATATGTGCCTTTACTACCCATTTCATAGATGGTTTAGTGTTAAGTTTCTTGCTTGATACCACGAATATCACTGCAAATATAAGTCCAGAGTACTCCGCTATTGTAGTCGCTATGGCTGCACCCTTTATCCCCATGGCCGGAAGTCCGAATCTTCCAAATATCATGATCCAGTCGAGGAATATATTGACTCCCGACCTTATTATTCCATATATGACAAGCGGCTTTGTATAATTAGACGTCTGAAGTATTACACTGAAAGCACCGCCCAGTCCTGTTATCAAAAATACGGGCGCATAATACCTGGAATAATCAAGACACATCGGCATCAGGCCATCTGACACACCCATGAGTCTGAATACAAATTCAGCGCAGAATGTCCAGAAGAAAAATAACAGTATCGGTATGATATTATTGTATTTCACCATGGCACCGGAGTATTCCTCTATGTGTTCGGTATCTCCTGCACCAACACCCTGACTTATCAGTATAGACGCTCCTGTCACGATGGAGAAACAGAACGACATGGTGGTCCACATCGGTGAAGTCACATTGCCAAGTGCGCTCATGTACATGCTGTTTACGTGTCCTAAAAATATTCTGTCTATAAGCATCTGAAGCTGCGATATAAGATTGCTCAGCATGATTGGAACCGCGATGTTTAAAAGTCCCGGAAGGTATTTTTTGTTAGTCTTTATTAAAGTGTTTTTCATTGCAGTATTTCTCTTTCTATTATCAATATTTTGTAGGTTCAAATGTCATGATGCTTATTGCCGATTTTGTGTTCATACTCACCGAAAACAAATATGATACATTATATCAATACTTAACATATCTTGCATCAAACTTATAGTATTATATAAAAGTTCTATAAAATCAACTCCCCAATATAATATATAGATACCACAAAAAGAGGTAAATATATGTGTTCCATCGCAGGATTCTATAATTCCAACAGGGATTTCAATACCGAACATGAACGATACTCATACATATTGAACGACATGAATAAGGCACTTGCTCACAGAGGTCCGGATGCACAAAATACAGTGCTGTCATCGCACTGTGGAATGGCACACACAAGACTTTCCATACGTGACGTAGCAAGAGGCGAACAGCCTATGAAAAAGGTCATCGGCGAAAATACTATATACATAGTGTACAACGGCGAGATCTACAACACAAAGGAACTGAAATCGGAGCTGCTCGCCCTTGGATATACATTTGATACAACTTCGGACACAGAGGTTATTCTCAACTGTTTTCTTCACTTCGGTCCCGATTTTGTTCACAGGCTAAACGGAATATTTGCATTTGCTATATATGACGAACATATCCAGACCATATATCTGTACAGGGATCACTTCGGTGTGAAGCCGCTGTACTACTCAGTAACTGATGACGGAACACTTGTCTTCGCCTCAGAGATCAAAGGCCTGCTCTACTATCCAGGTATAAGGCCTGTCATTGATGCACGGGGACTATGTGAGGTGTTCGGAATCGGGCCGTCCAAGACTCCAGGCTGTGGAGTATTTCAGAATATAGACGAAGTAAAGCCGGGACATTTCATGAAATTCTCACCCTACGGAATGACAGACTTCACATATTACCGCATAACCAGCAATCCTCACACTGACAGCTATGAAGACACTGTGGAAAAAGTCCGTTATCTTGTCAAGGACAGTATAGAGAGACAGATCGTATCGGATGTGCCTGTATGTACATTTCTCTCGGGGGGCATCGACTCATCAATCGTCAGCAGCGTATGCGCCGCAAAACTCAGGGAGCAAGGGAAAAAGCTGCACACTTTCTCATTTGATTTCAAAGATAATTCCAAATATTTCAAGTCAAATGCATTCCAGCCGGAGCAGGATCGACCATATGTAGATATGATGGTAGCCCACATAGGTTCAGACCACACATATCTCACCTGCAATTACAGTGATCTTGCAGACTATCTGTACACTTCCGTAGAATCCAGGGATATGCCGACCATGGCAGATGTGGATTCTTCTCTTCTCTACTTCTGCTCACTTGTGGCAAAGGAATACAAAGTAGTATTGACCGGAGAATGTGCAGATGAGATATTCGGAGGCTACCCATGGTTCTACAGGGATGAACTGCTGTCTTCAGACACATTTCCATGGATGAAGGATCTGTCGCCAAGGCTCTCAGTACTGTCGCCGGACATCAGAGATAGTCTTGATATACCGGGATATGTGTCATCACTATACAATTCTCTCCTGTCCGAGATCAATCTTCTCCCGGGGGAATCCGACACAGAAAAGCGTCGCAGACAGATATCTTATCTGAATATCAGGATGTTCATGCAGACATTGCTTGACCGAATGGACAGAACAAGCATGGCAAGCGGACTTGAGGCGAGAGTTCCATTTGCAGATCCACGAATACTTGATTATGTGTTCAATGTTCCATGGGAGTACAAATATTCCGAAGGCTGTGAGAAAAAGCTTCTGAGAGAAGCCATGAAGGATTACGTACCGCACGAGATCATGTACAGAAAGAAAAGCCCATATCCAAAGTCATATGACCCTCATTATGAACAGGAGCTTGCAAAGAGGCTTCTCTGCGTGCTAAACGATCCGGAAAGTCCTCTTCTGCCTATCATCGACAGAGAATATGTGAAAAGTTTCATAAATGCGCCAAAGGATTACGGCAGACCTTGGTTCGGTCAGCTCATGGCAGGCCCTCAGATGATGGCATATCTTCTCCAGATTGATCACTGGTTGAGAAAATATGCCATTGTCCTTGACATATAAAAAGACTTCCAGCCTTCTGTATACATGTGGCGTATCGAAAATGGCGAATACGCTGCATGTACAAGAGGTCTGAAAGTCTTGTTTTTACAGGCAATTTATATATTTGTTATTTATAGATTGCTTTCGCAGAAGGACCGCCCTTCTTTATCAGTTTCTTGTATGCTGTGGCCTTATTCCTAGGTACTGCAAATGTAATTTTGCTGTATGTTCCACTGAAGGCTTTTGCGCCAACGCTCTTGAGCTTAGCTGACTTTATCGTCATCTTCTTAAGGTTTTTGCATGATAAAAATGCGTTTGACCCTATGCTTGTCACATTGTTACCTATAGTGGCATTCTTTAGAGCCGTATACCTGCTGAATGCATTTGCGCTTACAGATGTTATCTTAAACCTTACATCTCCTATAATGACAGTATCTGCGATGGTCAGTGATGCAAATTTCTTATCTGACCTTGAGTACGTTGTACCGGCAATTGCAACTGTTCCGGTGCCGTCTGTCTTTGCTCCGGTTATAGTGTATTTGAATTTTCCAACTGTATATGTCTTTCCCTTGGCAGCCTTTACTATGGCAAATGTCTTTGTTATCTTTCCTGAATATGCATTCTTACCACGTATTATCACACTAGCCTTGCCCACCGCTTTGTTCTTGCTGTAGGTGACAGTGTAATCCTTGTTCAGTCTAAGTGTCTTTGCACCAGCCTTTACAACAAGAGACTTCTGGGTATGTACCTTTCCATTGTAGATCTTGTTTTCTATTCCGGAAACAGTGATCTTGCTTGTATTCTTGCTTATGTCTGTGGTTGCAAGTTTGGCAATACTTCCGGTTTTAGTTGCTTTGCACACGGTACATGTGAATGTCTTCACACCTGTCGCCGTGTATGTAGGTTTCTTTGTCACCCTGCCGGAATTCCACTTATGTCCAAGTTCCTTTACATATACACCTGTGCTCATTACATCGCCGCAGATTGAACACTCTGTATGTCCAGTTCCTGCCTTTGTGCAGGTTGGTGCCTTCTCTCCTTTTAGTGTATACTTTACAGTCTTGCCCTCTGAACATGCCGCTCTGTAGATGGTTATCTTCAGCTCTGTGCTGTCATAATTTTCCTTGTCATCGCCAACGTATACAGCGGTTGCCTCCACTGATCCGCCTGCCTTTATCGCAGTCTTAGCATCCGCATCAAGCCATGTCCAGTCTCCCGGAAGTGCAATACTTCCAACTGTCTTATTTGTATTATCTACACTTAACAGCAGATTCGGCATTGTAGCCTTGCTCACATTTACCGTAATCTCAGCTTCTGCAGTGTTGTAATTCACACTGTCAGCCGGAGTAAATACAACGGTGTATAGTGTCTTATCGCTGTCAGATACAAATGGCTTTATGGATTCATCTTTCCATGCAAATGTTCCCGGTATCTCAACCTGATCAATACCATCAAAGGACACTCTTCCTCCAGATATAACAGCTTTTGCAAGATCGTCGCCATATGTTATTGCGCTTGCCACTGGCAAATCAACTACGTTTACATCAGCCTTTGAGACATTTACCTGAACAGTTCCACTGACCGGATTGTAATGTTCCTGTTCATCAGGGGTAAATACAACATCATAACCTGAATTGTCCACTGTCGGTACTACTGAGGTATCTGCCCAGCTCCAGCTTCCTGGTACGTTTTTCCCTGAAGGGTCAAGTACATTTCCACCAGAAATGTTTATAGCTCCTAAAGTTTTATTTGGATCATAGCTTACAGCATCTGCCACTGGAAGTTCATTTATAATAACTGTATCAATTTTAACTATATTGAATTCAGCCTTACAATTCACCTCGTAATTTCCACCGGAGGCATCTTTGATGGTTACTGTAGCTGTTCCAACTTCTGTGTTGTCACTGTAAGATACTTCATATTCGCTTGAAGGAATGACTGTATCACCGTCCATGAGAGCAAACTCAGGCTCTACCTTCTGTCCTGTGTATGTGTACTCAGACTTAAGTCCGTCAAATATTGGACTGTCAATCTTCTTTGGCTCGATGGTAAATGTGACATTCTTTGATCCTGAGTAAGCGCCGATTCCTGTTATGGTTACAGTTGCTGTGCCGGCATTGATGTTGTCAGAATATGATACGATGTAATCCGTGTTTTCTATTAACTGTTCATCATCCTGTAAAACTTTATTAATATATACTTTAACAGTTGGTTTTAATTCAGCGCCAGAATAAGTAAACGTTGCGCCTTCCTCAAATTCGGTCTTCACTTTTTCATTGATCAATGCTCCAATTATAAGTTTATTATCCTTTATGCTGGATGTCATATCACGTTCCGTAACCCCTGACAATATATTGAACCAATTTACATCCAATGTAATATTATTTCCTGCCCCGACAAGTGGAGTATTTGCTTCAAGTCTAGACCAATTTGGAATAATAGGAATAATATTGTGAAGTTCGGCATTTATAATCAGTCCTTCAAAATATTCATCCCACCAATATATACAATTGTTGATTTTTATATCACTGTTGTTAAAGAATACTTTCGCACTGTTTTCATATAAATTTATTCTTTCTAAATCTCCGCCATTTAATACCAGTTGTCCATGGACTTTTATTAACTCTGATATCTTCACATCGCCAAGCGTTACTATTGAATCACTACTTACTACTAAGCTGCCCTGCATTTCACCGTTCGCTTTGGAATCAATTATTGTTATTTTCCCATTGTTTACTGTAACCCCATTTACATTATTTCCGTTTATATCAATGGTAAAATCGGAATCAGGATTATTTACATAGCAAGTTTTATATCCCGTATATGACATCACAGCGACAACACTGCCAGGTATATTTTCGGCATAATCTATCGCATCCTGAAATGATGAATAGTATGTGATAATCTCACCACTTGTAACAGATGCCAAGGCTTCTTCGTCACAGTATCTGCACACCCCGTCAACATAGTCATGGTCTCCATAAGTTGTCTTATCTTCATTGCTATACGCAACCGAGACAACGTCAGACGAATCGTTACAGCCAAAATAAGTTATGTTCTTATATACCTTTGCACCGCGTAATACAGGATATGTGTCTGTTCCGATGGTCTGTCCCCAGATGGAGCCATCGTAAGTCACAGTGTTATCACCTTCTCCGGTTGAGCAGCCCTGTGACAGGAGATACGCAATTTCACCGCTGGCGAATTGTGCGGCGGTTTTGCCGCCATTTTCATCTTCTGTGTCTGCGAGGTAATAGCAATTTTTGATTGGCCCAAAATTGTATCCACATATACCGCTTATATCAGCATCTGAGCCAGTAGCAGTAACAGTTCCTATGTTATAACAGTTTAAAATTAGTTCAATACTACAACCACACACACCACCTACAGAAGCTGCTGAGCCGGTAGCAGTAACAGTTCCTGTGTTATAACAGTTTGTGACTGTGCCACCATTATTATATCCACATATACCGCCTATAGTAGCAGATGACTCAATAGCGGTAAGATTCCCTGCATTATAACAGTTTGTGATTGTGCCAGCATTGTTTCCGCACACACCGCCCACATGATCATTCCCTTTGAAATAGGAATCAACGACTCCAACATTTTTTATGTTGCCATCGGATTCTGAACTTCCGAATAATCCAATACATGTTGAATCACCATTAAAGTACAAACCACTTACGGTTTTATTATTTCCGTCAAACGTTCCTGAATACTGTGTTGTACGATTTCCCATCCAATCTGCAATCGGAGTCCAGCTTATAAAATCACTTCCGTTGGAAACGTTGCCCTCTGCATCGTATTGTAAGGAATCAAGAAGATTTTCATTTACTGTGATGTTGGCTGTCAGAACTGCATTGGCTAATTTGTTTTGTTTAACTCCATCAAGAGTGCCGTTTACAAGTCCTGCAAACCAGAAAAGCTGACCTGCATTTCCAATCTCGTACACATCGTCCTTGCTATTATCATCGTCAATATCATACTTGTCTGTAGTGAGCACCGCCGACTGGTAAGCATCACATTCTGTACAAAAACCCTGTGAATTATAGTTGTGCGATTCTGTTTCTTCAGCTTTCGCAGTGATTGTTTTTAAGCCACCTGCCCCGATCGCAGGCGCCAGCGACGTAACCATCGCCACCGTAAGTGCTGTTATAATTCCCTTCTTAAATAGTATTTCTTTTCTCATTCCATACCTCCATTTCCATAACATTCTATCCTATAAACTCTGTTACTTTATCCCTTTTGTTGCATAATCAAGTATCATTTCCTTGATCATTATAAGCTCGTCTGTGTAGTCCTTGTTGTCGTCCGATCCCCATATGAAGCCCTCCGCATAGTGGGCGCAGGCCGTCATCATGGAGTGGACGGTGACACGCATGAATTCTGATTCCGGTATGTCAGTCCGTATAGTTCTGTCCACCTTCGCCTTCTCGTACATCATGTGAAGTCTGGTGTCCACTGAATACAGTGAGCTGTGGAAATCTACAAGCTGATCATTGTTCTTGCCCTCATGGGTTACATAATAGTTGAAGTTATCGTTGTACTTCAGCAACGCCTTGTGGTTCTGATACATATCTATGTAGCTGTCCATGGTGAATATCAGTCTGTCTATGGCTGGTATGTCATGTACAGACGATATAGGTCTTCTCGCGTCCAGGCCATCCAGGTATCTCTTCCACTGATCAGCACATACCGCTATGACCAGCTCAAGCTTACTTGGATAGTACCTAAACAATGTAGCCCTTCCCACGTCGGCAGCCCTTGCGATATCTCCCATGCTCACCGCCTCTATCTTCTTGTCTACGAACAGCTCAAATGCAACATCAAGGATCTTTCTTTTGCGCTCGTCCATTTCCTCTTTCAGTTTTTCCGGATCTCTCATATATTACTTTTCACTCCAAAGTTATATTGTGATACTCCCTGTCTCACAATAAATATTTTACAGGACTATCTTATGTCAGTCAACAAAAATCCCAGAAGTCACATTTCGAATCACATTTCGATAGTAAGTAACTTCTGGGATTTCGTATTATATTAAATTTTTATCAATCTGCCAAAATCAGCATTCTTTCCTCAATCAAATGATTGAAGTCTGATTTCATTTTTTCAGGTATATAAGATTCGTCACACATCTTTTTCATTTTATCCTTATTTTTAACTACCAAACTTATCATCTTCTCCGCTGATATCCGACTTAAACCACATACATCAGCAAATATAAGGAAATCTTTTCTTCTCACATTTCTCTTTTTCCCATTCATCGGTATCGCCAATTGCTCTGTATCCTCAGGCATGATAACATTTATCGGCAGCAGATCATAGGCTGGTGAGAGAACATAATCTCCGCTTCCCACCTCTGTTTCAATAAGCGAAAAATTCTTCAAATGCATATCGGAATTGCCAGTCACGAAAGAAAATACAATTCTCATATAGAATTCTGCCATATCCAGACCTACACGACTTGAATATTTTTCTATGATCTTTGCACATCGCTCGTATGAACCTTTATATTTGTCCTGTGTAAGACGATAGTCCAACTGACAGAAATCTTCCATTGCAGCATTTCAACAGTTGTTTTCTCGAATATCCTATCCACTCTTTTAGTAATATATGCCATCTGCCCATTTCCTTTGATCAATGCATGCGGCACCGTTGAAATTCCTATCATATCAGCCATAGACATCACAAGCTGCTCCGCTTCAGGCATCGCTTTAAATTGATCAACCTGAGGTTTAAGTATATATCCTGTTGGGTAGTTTACCAATGTAAGTCTTGGATTACCTGGTTCAGAAAGCAGGTGTAACGACAGTTTCTTCTGTACACCCGGACCGTATACCCCTTGTTTATACTTTCCTCTGCAAGAACTTTTAGTTCTGATCATCTATATCTATGTCTGGCAGCTTAGTCGTCATAAAAAATCTCTTCACACAAGCTTTATGCCAGCCTGTTCCGTCGTCATTTTTCAAAGTTTTTCCACAGCACAAACAATTCATATGCGATCCTCCCTGACACTTACATTGCCTATCGCATCGCGGCATGCAACAAGCAGCAATCCAAACCTGTCCCTTACATCTATTTTCCAATTTCTACTGACCACATCAAGCAGCCAGCCCTCGGGGATGAGTCCATCAAAAAAGAAAATAAAGTCTTGGATCGATACATGTCCTTCGACAATGGCATGGTAAGTGATACAGCACTGGCATTTTCTCTATCAAGATATTCTTCATCGTAAGAAAATGTATATCCCTCGTCGGTCTCACATAAAATTCCCGCAAATTCATTTCTTATATATACATAAGCCGTTCTAAAAGTATTATCCACCATCAATCATCCTTTCTCCCTGGAACCGCCTCCATGCCGAACATTGCAAGAGCTTCATTGACCTTGTCCATACGCACAGTTTCTTTCCCCTGTTCAAGTTCGCGGACAAATCTGAGTCCGAGGCCTGATCTTATTGCGAATTCTTCCTGTGTAAGACCCGCTTCTTTTCTGTTAGTCTTTATAAATTCAGCTATCTTATTCATCGTTATTACCTCTTATATGTGATTCCTCCTACACGTGATTCCTCTTACACGTGATTCTTCTTATACGCTATTCTCCTTATATATTACACCCGATAAGGTATAATTTCAATCAAATATAATATTTTTTATACCATAACGGGTATAAAAAATATTATATAAAACAAAACTACACCCGATGGGGTATAATAGCCGCAATAAGCAACAAACTTATACCCTATCGGGTGCAGTAAAACTACTTTATGAGAACCGGCTGTATCTGCCTTCCCTCAAGAGCCTCTTCTATGGTGGCTGGGATGAGATCAAGTCTGCTTATGAGTGAATTGGGTTTCTTCACACAGTTATCCTGTTCAAATGGAACAAAATAAATATTTTTCATATTCATGAGCTGACCGATGTTCTTGAAGTTCATGCCCATGGCATCATTTGTCGAAACCGATATGATGAGCGGCTTGTTGTTCCTCAGATGTGCCTTCGCAGCCATGAGAACCGATGTGTCTGTTATTCCATTTGTCAGCTTGGCGATGGTGTTTCCGGTACAAGGTGCTATGACCAGCGCATCAAGATAGGCCTTGGGACCTATAGGCTCAGCCTCCTGTATAGTGTAAATACCCTTTCGCCCTGCTATCGTCTCAACGTCATTTACGAATTTGTCAGCTTTTCCAAATCTTGTGTCGTACTCTGCGGAGTGAGGCGAGAATATCGGATACACATTTATTCCCATCTCAACCATTTTCTTATTTCTATCTTAATCTTATCAAAGGTACAAAATGAACCGGTTATAGCCATACCTACATTGCACTTTGATAAATCCATGTTATATACACTCCTATTTATTAAGCGTCAGTTCATACAAATCCATTTCAGCGGTGAGCCGACACTGCCTCTATCACTGCATCGGCAAGAATCATCCCCGAGGTCTTTGGAGACAGCTTACCCGGGATTCCCAGGCTGTGTTTATAAGGAATATCATGTTCCTTGCAATAATCAAAATCCACCCTCCCGGCATAGATGCTATATCTATTACAACCGCATGTCTGCTGAGCAGAGACAGGATATCTTCACATACAACTCTCGCAGGTACTGTATTGAAGCAAAAATCCACTTCTGACAGTATATGCTTATATATCGGAATATCCTCAAATGACATAACCTTGTAGCCTATGAGCGCCGCATCACTCCTCTGCTTTGGACGTCTTGCCATAACTATTACATCTGCTCCCCAGGATGCAAGCCTTTCGGCAAGAACCCTGGCACATTTGCCAAATCCCGTCACCAGACATACGCTTCCGTCTATATTAATATCAGACAGCTCCTCCGCATCGCAGACTGCCCCCTCCGCGGTTGCAACTGCATTTCTCTCGGCCACAACATCGTCTGCAAGAAAATCAAATACATAAGGACTATTTTCGTTTGTATCAGACATATATTTGCCTATCCCGCCTCCAAACACAATGTCAAATTCCTTGCTGCATTCCAGAATGCTGTTCACGGTGAGAAGGGTTCTGCCGTTGACAAATTCACCATCCCTCGTAACAGGCACAGGAAGAATGATAGCTTTCAGCATTTCTACAGATGGAGACGCACATTCGCCCTCTATCAGTCTGCGAAAGCCCACTCCTGAAGCCCCCGAAATAATGGTGACCGGCGAATGTCTCAGCAGATCGGCATCATATGGATCGAAATGAAACACATTACTGCCTTTCTCCGCCAGACTGAGAGACATATAGCAGCTTCTCCTGTCACCGCCTACCACGTAGTATACACAATCCATATCCATACCTCAGTGCACCGCCCTTATATTATTGATAATTTAGGATATGCCTGTGCCAGGCAAATGTTACATTGCAGCACGATATAAAACTTTTATTATCTCATCCTTAAATGTCACATCTGCTATCTCCTCGGACACAATAACATTCTCAACATCTATAAGTTCATCGTCCAGGTACACTTCAAGCGAACCGGCCACAGCGCCTTTATGCACAGGTGCCTTTAATGTATCCGCGACTTTGTATACATACTGTATACTACCTTCAGATGCTGTCACAGTCCTGTTCAGCCTGCATTTTGTCGCTGTGCTTCCATCTGCCGACGACCCCGATGAATATGTTATCCTGATGTCAGGCGAAGCAGGCGCCTTAAGCTCCGTGTATATGGTGTGTTCCTGCGCAAATGCCACAAGTGCCCTGGAATCTTTCCATTTATAAGTCTTATTATTCGGCCATCCGCAGCCAAGGAGAGCCCATATATATGTATGTCCCTCAACCTCCGCAGCTCCTATATAGCAATATCCAGCATCGCAGGTAAAGCCGGTCTTTCCTGACAATGCGCATGGCATCATATCGAGAAATGCATTGTGATTAATGCATGCAAATGTTCTATTTCCGGTATTATCAGTGAATGTGTATGATTTTGTTCGGGTAATCTTCAGAAATTCATCCTTTTGGGGTGAAATAAGAATACAATACCTCATGATCCTGACAAGATCCTCCGCAGAGGTGCCATGGACGCCATTTTCGTCCTGGGCATCCAGACCATTTGGCGTGATAAAATATGTAGAATGGCAGCCTATCTCCTCAGCCTTTGCGTTCATCATCTCCGCAAAGTGCTGTACACTGCCACCGATATGTTCCGCTATGACTACAGCGGCGTCGTTGTAGCTCTCGAGCATCATGGCGTACAACATGTCTTCAAGTGTGTACTTCTCGCCGTCACGAACCCCAAGTCTGACCTCAGGCATCTTGGATGCATAGGATGAAGCTGTCACATCATCCGCCAGATTCCCGCACTCGATTGCAAGTATACATGTAAGTATCTTGGTCGTGCTGGCGTTGGGTCTGTGCTCATCACTACATTTGTCATATAGTATATCTCCAGTCTCCCCATCCAGCAGAATCGCATTTCTGGCAAATAGCTGTACATCCGCTGTATTGTCTTCCTCAGCATACGCTTTTATAAATATATTGTTACCAACGAGAAACTGTATTACCAGACTTGCTGCAGTCCAGGCTGCAACAAGCAACATAAACCGCCTTATGCGTGATCTTTTTCCTGTAGAAAACATATGCATATACCGTCATATCCTCATAATATTGGTCATGATATTATATTACAGGAACATGTCTGTTATTCTTCGGATGTCGTATCTACACTGAGCGTGAAATCTGCTTCCTCCAGCGCTTCTTTCTTGAAGTCCTCTATCTTATCAGGGCTTATCATCGGAAGATCATTTGTCGATGACACTCCAAAGCATCTGAGGAATTCCTCTGTTGTTCCAAACATGATAGGTCGTCCAGGAGCATCAAGTCTTCCAACCTCCTGCACGAGATTGTACTCTATAAGCTTGTTTATGGCATGTACACATGAAACTCCTCTTATAGCCTCGATCTCGGGCCTTGTTATCGGCTGTTTGTATGCAATTATAGACAAAGTCTCAAGAACAACATCCGTGAGGGAAAGCTTCTTCGGTGTATTGACAACCTTGGCGAGAATTCCATAGTATTCGTTGCGCGTACAGAGCTGAAGCGAACCGTCAAGATCTATGATCCTGATACCCCTGTCGCTGTTGTTGTAATTATATATGATACCCTCAAGCTGCTTTGTAAGCTTCCTCTTGTCCATCTCAAGAGCTGAGGCAAGTCTGTCGATCGATACAGACTCACCCACTGAGAAAAGTATAGCCTCGATGGCGGATGTGAGATAATCGTCACTGTACTCCTTGTCCGTCCTGGCCTCCTCATTCTCTTCTGAAGGGGTATTTACTTCATCTATTTCCTCATTCTGTAAATCTTCGTTATTCATCGTTACCTCATCTCTATATAGTATCCAGAGAATCAATGATTATCTCTCCGAATATATCTTCCTGTCTGATCGCTATTGCGCCTATCTTCATAAGCTCAAGTATGGCAAGGAATGTGACTATGATATTCATCTTTGATGCCTGCATCTCAAGCAGTGTCCTGAAGTTTATGCCCTCCAGTCCTCTGACTTCTTCTCTTACCTCCGCCATCTTCTCCTCAAGGGAAATCTCCTCCCTCTCGATCTCTTTGAATTTGCTTCGTATCGGATCTACCTTGTCGACCTGCTTACGCATAACCGATTTGAATATCTCATTGAGCTTCTGGAGATCCACATCAGCCTTGGAGATCAACTCATAAGGATCGACCTCCTGCTTGACATTCTTCACCTCAGCCGGTATGGTCGCTTTCTTGAAAAATACCTTGTTTCCCTCAATCTCCAGATCCTTCAGTTCACCGGCAGCATACTTGTACATCTTGTACTCAAGCAGTCGTCTGACGAGCTCTTCTCTAGGATCCTCTTCATCCTCAGGATCCTCCTCATCCTTCGGCAGGAGCATCTTGGACTTGATCTTGATCAGAGTCGCCGCCATGACCAGAAATTCGCTCATGACGTCAAGATCTTCTTCCTCCATGTTGTTCACATATTCCAGATACTGCTCTGTGATAGTGACGATCGGAATATCGTATATATTGACTTTGTTTTTCTCTATCAAATGCAAAAGAGATCCAGTGGACCCTCAAATACATTAAGCTTTACATCTATCGCAGACATATGTACGTCTCCATCCTGAATTGATAACCACCATAATGTTCCATGCCCGGACAATCAAATGTCTAAGGCATCCACCAGAACACCTTAGACATTTTAACATAGCCTGCCATAAATATGCAATCTTATATTATTATGCACACCATTCCGCCATTTCCGTCATTTACGATCTTCTCCATGGTATTCTGAAGCTTCTGCTGACTCTCCGCACCTATCTTGCTGACCTTGTTGTTAAGTCCATCGTCAACGAGTTGTTCTATGGTCTTGCCAAATATATTAACTCCCCACATATCTCCATCATCGCTGTTGTCAGATATGTATGTGACAAGATCATCCGCCTGCTCCTTGCTTCCCACAAGAGGCATGATCTCGGTGGTGATATTCGCCTTGATCATATGTACCGATGGCGCGCTCGCCGATATCTTCACTCCAAATTTTCCTCCGGTCTTTATAACCTCAGGACTTCCGAGCTGGACATTCGACTTATCCGGCATAACGAGGCCATAACCTCCATTGTTCACCTGCTCAAGCGCTCCCATGACACTCACACAATACTTACGATTATCTGCCATGGATTTGAGCTCAGTGATAAAATCGTACTCGTTTGTTATATCTGCGCCCATCATATCTGACAGCATTGCGTAATAATAATTATCGTAGATATCGACGTTTATATTCACACATCCATCCGCCATATTTATGCTGGAACACTTATATCTCTTGACATATTCATTCTCAGGGTAGTCCATATGATCGATATCCCTCAGGCTGTCTGCAGCCGCCATTATCTGGACTGCATCACATATAACGCTGCTCTTGATCTCATTGTCATCATCGACAACCTCAAGCCATTTCGGTATCTCAAAATATATAGATGTGACAGGGAAGCTCATAAGAAGTTCTGTAAAAATATATGTAATATCCGATTCTCTGAGCTGCTCCACGTTTACCGGAATAACACTTGCACCATATGTATCGCTCATTTCTGCCGAGAGCGCGGCCGTCTGACTGCTGGATGGTTTGTCGGTGTTGAGAAGAATGACAAATGGCTTCCCAATGGCCTTCAGCTCATCAACAGTCTTCTGCTCAGCTTCAAGATAGCTCTCCCTCGGAAGCTCACCAAAGCTGCCATCCGTGGTCACAACAATCCCAACAGTTGAATGGTTATTTATAACCTTGTTTGTGCCTATCTCCGCCGCCTTGGAAAACGGAATGTCATAGTCAAACCACGGCGTTCTCACCATTCTCTCCTTGCCATCCTCAAACTGACCCTCGGCATCCTTGACGACATATCCCACGCAATCGATCATCTTTACCTTCATATCCAGATTGTCAGCAACATTGATTGATACAGCTTCCTTTGGTATAAATTTTGGCTCAGTCGTCATTATGGTCTTTCCTGATGCCGACTGCGGCAGTTCATCCTGTGCAAGCTGCCTGTCATTTTCCCCTGAAATGTTAGGAATAACCATCTGGTTCATAAATCTTTTTATAAATGTGGATTTTCCTGTTCTCACCGGTCCAACTACGCCGATGTATATTTCTCCGTTTGTTCTCGCCTTGATATCCTGATATACCTGATACTCCTCCATACATCCTCCTGACATGCTATTTATTTACATAATTATATTACTGTAAACACAACAGATCTACGGTCATTTTCTATATATAGCATATGAATGTAACTGCTGTTTTATGAACAAAAAAATCCCCCAGAATACCACCATATAAGGTGATATTCCCGGGGGACATGTCACAGCTTTGTATTACTTGCTGCTCTGATTATCTTTTCTCTTTTTAGATGCCACAATAACACCGCATCCGGCAAGACTTATTAAGAGCACAACTGCTATTGGTACAACAGGAGCTCTGTCACCAGTATCCGGCTTGTTCTTGTCCTCTGTTGTTATTTCAGTTGTCTGTGTTGTCTCTGTGGTTTCGGTTGTCTCTGTGGTTTCCGTAGTCTCGGTCGTTGTTGTCTTCTTATCAACCATTGTGATAGTCACTACAATATCCTCACCGGCTGCAACCTTATCATCAGAAACTGTGAACAGTATATCATCAGCCTTGTCATAGCCCGAAGGAGCCTTAACCTCTATGAGTGCATAGATCTTGCCAATTACAAGTACATTGTTGACTTCATGCGCACTGCCATCTGTTACCCACTCATCAATGAGTTTTCCATCAGCATCCTCGAGTCGAAGTGTTGCGCCCTTTACAGGAACACCATCCTCATCTACTTTCTCAAAGCTGTATTTTACTGAAGGTTCAAGCCATGTAATGTTTCCATTCTCATCAACTCTGGCTGTGACTTTACCTGTGTCAGTATTAAAACCACCGTCAAATGATTCAACTGTAATCTTTCCGTTCTCATCTTTCTTGAACTTGATTGATATTGGCTGTTCAGATACATAGTATCCATCCGGCGCCTGTATCTCTCTGATCGTATACTCTGTGCCGATCAAAATACCGTCAAACTTGAGAACTCCGTTGCTGTCTGTTGTAGCCTTAGCGACAAGCTCTTCCTCACCATTCTCGTTCTCCTTGTAGAGTCCGTATACTGAATTTGGAAGCTTTATGCCATTGTTCTCCTCTGCAACCTTCTCTATCTTGAGATCTGTTCTAGGAAGATCATTTATCAGTGTGTTATCCTGAACACCATTTAACACTGCATAAGTGTCAATGTTTGCCTCTGTTACCTCTGCTGTGTAGACTGTGTTATCGATAATATAATCTCCGATAGTCTTACTCTCTTTTACAAGATACGTACCAATCTTAAGATCCTTGAATGTCACAACACCATTTACACTTGTTGCTGTCATTACAGGATTCTCACACTCTGTATCTGTACCCTCATAGAGCGCAAACTCTACACCATCAAGCATTTTTACATCATCAGGGTCTTCAGCACATGACTCCTTATAAAGTCCAGCCTTAGTGAACTTGACAGTGCCAAGCTTGTAGGTATCAACGAACTCTACATCGGCTGTATTTCCACCAATAAGTGTTATTCCGGATGCCTCTGTTCCTTCACCGTCTATTCCATCCACAGTATAGCTGACTGTTACCGCTGCTCCATCATATGCATATGATGTTTCCTCAACTGTATATGTACCATCCGGCACATTTACAAGAGTTATCTCATACTTGCCATTTCCAAGCTTTGCCACCTCAGAGTCTGTAAGCTTTATGATCTTACTGTAGCCTGCATTGTTTGTAACATTGAACGTTACATTTGCCGCTGCATCATCTGCTGTAATATCTCCATTTATGGTCTTGGTAAGTTTTATAACATTTGGCTTGTATGTGTTTGTTATGTCATATCCAGTAACAGATGCCTTGTATCCCGAAACAGCATTCTCTGATACAGAATACTTGATCAGGGTTCCATTATCTTTGTACTTTGGTAAATCTGTAAAGCTGTAATTCCAATCAGTATCTGCTGTAACCACGAGGCTCTTTATAACAGTACCATCTGCAAGAAGCTTAACTGTTATTGAATCTGGTCTCTGACCATCGTGATCATCGTCATCAACCCACGTCTTAGTGCCTGATACATTGATCGTCTCAGGTGTGTGCTGATTGTCAACCACATATCCATCAGCTGCATTTCCTGTTATGACTGTTGTGTAACCATCTATAGTTGTAGTCTCCTCAACTGTGTAGTCGATGGTCTGTCCATTTTTCTTCTCGTCAAGAGCATTCCATGTATGTGTCCAGTTATTTGCCTTGCTGAGCGTTACCCCAGAGCCAGCTACAACCTGTCCATCAGCCAGAAGACGAACCATTACGCTAGGTGTTCTCTTGCCGTCCTGGTTATCATTATCACTCCACTTCTTTGTAACTGATACACTTGTCTTTCCCGGTGTGTAACTGTTCGTGATATTATAACCTGTAACCTCACCTGTATATTCTGGTACATCAACCTCAGATACAGAATACTTGATCTGAATTCCACCATCTCTATACTTTGGAAGATTTGTAAAACTATACTCCCAATTTTCTGCCTCGGTTACCGTCTTTGTAGCATATACGCTGCCATCTGCAAGAAGGTTTACCTTGATATTTCCAGGTCTCTTGCCATCCTGATCGTCCGCATCATCCCATGTCTTGCTGCCGCTCACTGATGTCGTCTCTGGTGTATAGCTGTTCTTTATTGTGAATCCTGTCTCAGCATCGCCTGTGACTGTGGTTGTATATCCATCAATTGCGGTTATCTCTCTTACACTGTAGACGATATTCACACCGCTCTTCTTGACATCAAGTCCTGCCCATGTATATGTCCAGTTGTTGTCAGCACTGAGAGTTGTTTCTGATCCAGCGACAGGAGTTCCATCAGCAAGAAGTTCAACCTTTACTGAACTCTCTCTCTTGCCGTCCTGATTGTCGGCATCATCCCAAGCCTTTGTAACTGATACACTTGTCTTTCCTGGTGTGTAACTGTTCGTGATATCATATCCATTTACAAGTGTCTGATAATCCTCAACAGCATTTTCTGTGATACCGTATGTGATCTCGTTGCCACCTGCGTACTTTGGAAGATCTGTAAAGCTGTACTTCCAGCCGTTCGCAGCTGTAACTTCCTTATCAGCCACCTTCACTCCGTTTGCAAGAAGATTTACTGTGATCTTTCCTGGTCTCTTACCATCCTGATCATTTGCATCATTCCATATCTTCTTACCACTTATTGAAGTTGTCTCTGGTGTGTAACTGTTCTTGATGATATAACCGGTCTTCGCAGATCCTGTGATAACTGTTGCATATCCTTCAACCGATGTAATCTCTTCAACAGTATATTCAATAGGTGATCCATTCTTGTTGATATCAAGATCACTCCATGTATGACTCCAGTTGTTGGCATCACTTGAGATCCACCTCAGAATCTGCAACTACGTTTCCGTCGGCAAGAAGTCTTACTTTTATATTTCTAGCTCTCTTGCCATCCTGGTTATCAGCATCATCCCAGGTCTTTGTAACTGATACACTTGTCTTTCCTGGCGTATAACTGTTCGTGATATCATATCCGTTGACAAGTGTCTGATAGTCCTCAACAGTATCCTCTGTGATGGTGTACGTGATTTTATTGCCATTTTTGTACTTTGGAAGATCCGTGAAATTGTACTTCCAACCATCTGCCTCAGTTACTTCCTTCGTAGCATATATGTCTCCATCTGCAAGAAGATTTACCGTAATCTTTCCTGGTCTCTTGCCATCCTGATCGTTTGCATCGTTCCAGGTCTTTGTTCCTTCTATATTGATCGTTTCAGGCGTGTGACTATTGGTAAATGTATATCCGTTTTCTGCGTCTCCTGTCACAGCTGTAGTGTATTCGGAAACAGCATCCTCAGTTACTTCGTATGTTATCTCTGATCCATCTGCATATTTAGGAAGGTCTGTAAAACTAAACTTCCAGTCATTTGCTGCTGTGACTTCAAGACTCTTGATCTTTGTTCCGTTTGCAATCAGGTTGACTGTGATACTTGGAGGTCTGATACCATCCTGATTCTCACCGTCGTCCCAGATCTTAACGCCCTTTACTGATGTCGTCTCTGGTGTGTAGCTGTTCGTAACTGTGTATCCTGTTGTCATATCTCCGGTTATCACTGGAGTATATCCTTCAGTAATATCTGTTTCTTCTACAGTGTAAGCTATCGCAGCTCCATCCTTGTTCACGTCAAGATCTGTCCATGTATGTGTCCAGTTGTTATCTGCTTTTAATATAGTCTCTGAGCCATCTACTGCTATTCCGTTCGCAAGCAGCTGAACCTTTACACTCGTAGGTCTCTTTCTGTCCTGATTGTTTGCATCATCCCAGCTCTTTGTGACTGATACACTTGTCTTTGCCGGTGTATATGTGTTTGTAATATTATATCCGTCTATTACGGTTGCATAATCACCGACCGCATCCTCTGTGATGGTATAAATGATCTTGTTGCCACCACTATACTTTGGAAGATCTTTGAAACTATACTTCCAGTCTTCTTCAGCTGTAACAGTCTTTGTCTTGTATAACTGACCATCCGCAAGAAGATTTACAGTGATGCTCTCAGGTCTCTTTCTATCCTGATTGTTTGCATCATCCCAGGTCTTTGTACCAGCTATATTGATGGTCTCTGGTATGTAGCTGTTTGTTATGACAAATCCTGTCTTGGCATCACCCGTGACCTTCTTCGTATATCCGGTCACTGTGGTGGTCTCATCTACTGTATAACCTATAG
>ENA-OQKQ01000021-OQKQ01000021.1-human-gut-metagenome-genome-assembly--contig:-NODE-21-length-63573-cov-7.429625_pt1 | contig 63573 bp, 78 predicted proteins | sample MGYA00242651_ERZ504803 | MGnify/ENA primary metagenome ERZ504803 (study PRJEB26092, sample SAMD00036380) | human gut metagenome | host: Homo sapiens | study: EMG produced TPA metagenomics assembly of...
AATGATGAACAGGCGCAGAACATCGAAGTGCTGAAGATGTTAATGCCCACACCCGGATTCTTCGTATCTGATTCGTGTGCAGGGGCGTTCAATGATTGAAGCCGGAGTGAATGACGGTGACATCATTATTGTAGATTTACAAAAAAACTGCTGTAAAATGTTCGGTTTTACAACAGTCTGTTTCGTGTTTAATTCAATTTTGGGTGTAACTACCCAAGGTTCCCTATGAAAATTTAACCACACAGACGATAGGAAAGTGTGGGGAATTCGTCTGTGTCATGACACAGGCAGTGCTTGCTATTCTTGATTTCCGCGACACGGCGCAGCAGACGATGCCCTTAGTGTGGCTCAGGCTGATATGGGGCATGTTCTCCCCTTTAAATACGGTTTGCCGAGCGGAGTTTTTTCTACAACGGGCAATGCAATGTCCCACTCGTCCTGTAAGACGCGGTATAAAAGTGCGTAGGCACGGTCATGCAGCTCCTTTTGCGTGAGCGAGGGCGGAACGTTTTCCACATAGCGACGCATCAGTTTTCCTTCTTTTCATCCATCCACGCACGCAAGCGGCGCAGTGCTTCGTCTGCGCGGTCGTTTTTCATGGTCGGGAAGGCGCGCAGCAAACGGCGCTGGGTGTGACGCTGGAGCTTGGAGGTAACGCTGTTCCACTGGGCACGGAGGTCTTCGGCAGACTTCTGTGCTTTCACACGGCGGTCTTCCAGCGACGCACGGTATTCTTCGTACTTCTCCGAAAGCTGAGCGCACTGTGCCTGAAGCTTCTCTTCGAGGACAGGGCGGGTTTTTCGTCGAACTCCTGCTTCTGCTCGGTGATCTTCTCGTCTGCAAGGAGCGTCAGGCGACCGAGGCCGTTCGAGATAGCATCGCTCTCTTTGCGCAGACGCGCGGACATATCGTTGATGACGGTGAGCTTTTCGTTGAGCTTGCGGATGGTAAGCACGGTGACGATGGTATCCGTGATAAACAGCGCGATGAAAATACCGACCAGAATTGCGCCGAGCGTGAAGGGAATCCAGTGCACGAGCGACGCGATAGCCGTATGAACAATGACGGATGACGACGACGACACACAGACCCCAGAGGATGCTGAATTTTAAGCAAATATAGCCGCCGAGGTTGAAGGGCTGGTTGGAATAGTCCCACCACGTGGTGTGGAAGAATTTTTTGAGTGCCCAACCGCCGACGAGCTCGATGGCGCTGGTGAGCAGTGCGCCGCCGATAAACAGCAAGGGGATGTTATCCGAAAACGGCAGCAAAACGAGCAACACGAGCGACATGCCAAAGCCGTAGATGGGGCACACGGGCCCGTTTAAGAAGCCGCGGTTGACGAACTTGCCGGTGGTGACGGTGGCAAAAATGACCTCCGAGCACCAGCCTAAACAGTCACCTCTGTTCATTCAAAACTAATATATTTTGATTTTATCAAACATAATGCTTTTTCTCAATCAGAATCTATCGAAGTCCTCCTGTGTTGCAAGTTCCGCATATTTGCAGTCATCATTTCTGCTCTCTGCATACATATCATTGATAAGACCTATCGACAACATATCAAGATCTGCCATCGATAAGCCTAACTGCACACATCGAAGCAGAAACAACGGGGTTGTCATTTCACGCTCAGTTGGGCGAACTTTTTTTTAGATTCAACATCCGTTTTTACATTCAATCCCCACAGTTCAATCAGCTGTGGCAATACCTGGTAGATGGAAAATGTATTGAAATTATCAAGCCATTCTTCTGGATTGTCCGGGATGGATGGGTCTGCGTGTTTGGCCATGATAAAAGCTATGTTTTCAAACATCTCAAGTGAGAACATATCCAGATTTGATGACTCTTCCTTCCCATCACCAATACTCTTCTCAAGCACGGCAAGGTCTTTATAAATATCCCTCTGAAACTTTAATCTGTAGATTCGTGGGATGGCTGCACTCGCTTTGAATGCAACCATCTGTCCGTCAATCTCTATATCTTTTCTGATTCCCATATCCTGCTCCTCCTTAAGATACAACCTTGGCTGATTTTGCAGACTGCTGTTCAGCGACCGCTGTCGGCTGATATACACTCTTGTACCAGTTGTTATAGACTGTATCAGTAGTGGCATCACCAGTCTTAGCCTTAACATATCCGTCTGCCATCGGTCTTGCCTTGATGGTAAGGGTTTCTGTCTGTACTTCCTTCTCATCCTCATTGGTCTTAGACTCAATTGTTGGACGGGATGCGGTACAGTTATAAAGCACATGACGGATTTTTCTGATATCTCCATCAAATTCAAACAGAAGTGCAAAGCTGCCTGTCTCAGAATTTGCATTCTCGACAAGGACCTTATTGGCATCCTGCTCCTCTTTTAAGATATCTGTACGGAATGACTCAGGAATCATGGCAAGTTCAAGGTCACCATCATATCCCTGATTGTTGTTGATTACATAATACTCAATACCATCGGCATAGAATGATTCCGGCTCACCTGTCGGATCCATGCTGATGGATACTGCACCCGGCATCGGTACAGGAGTTCCAAAACTGACCGTGCCTTCCTCTGCAACAGTAATCGGTGCGTAATGCACATTGCAGATATTAAACTTGACTTTATTCTTTTTATTAGCCATCTTTATATCCTCCTTCATACTGGCATGGCAAACTCGAAGGCTACCTCATAGAGTTTTTCTTCCTCTATCCATACCTCCGACTGCTCATAAAAAATACCGTGGTTATCAAGCACGGCAGTTACTTTTTCTTCCAAGGACACATCCTTGAAATCTGTGTACAGTTCAATCCTTACTTCACTCATTTTGTAATAAACCTTGCCATCGGCTGCGAAGTTATCACTACACGGCAACAGGTAACACAAAAATGGTGGGTCGGGACTTTCTCCCTCTGCAAAATGGTCATATGCAAAGGGAATCCCCATTTCTTCTATGATTTTCACTAATGCATCCATCATGAACCTCCAATTGCCTTTTTAATATCAGACTCCAGTTGTTTAACAGCACTTTCTTCAGCGAGTGCGATATGTGGGACTGCCTTTGTCCTTCCACCGCCCCTTTTTGCATGACCTTTCTCAAGCAGATGTGCAAGTTGATATTTCTTTGGGGAATGTACTGTAAGTTCCAAAGATTCAGAAGTCTCTTTTGTTGTACTGACCTTCCAACTCTTCGAGTAGGCACCTGTTTTCTTTGGAGCATTTGCCTGGATGTCTTTTTTCACTGATCGTCCTGCTTTCCTCACAGCCACCTGCATATCCGAGGTAACAAGGTCTTTATATTCCATAAGTCCTTTCATGACTTCGGATGCCAAATTATCAATCTGTACATTTGCCATGCTATCTCCTCACTTTCCTGCATCTGAATTTCAAGCATTTATTCTTGTAATTCATGTGGTCAATAAATGTAATATCATAAAGTTCCCCATTAAATAAAATACGGAGTTTTGTGCTGTCAGCATTCTCAAGCATCTTACAGTAACGGACTGTAAAAGCAAGATCAGATTCATATAGCGTATTGGCTGCCACACTTTTTTCTGAACCACTCTCACCACTTACCGTGGCATAACACGAATAATAGTCTGTCCACCTGTTTTTATGGTTTCCGATGGCATCCGTTACGACCTCATTCTTCTGAAATGTTATCCTTACATTTAAAAGTGCTACTTCCATCAGAATCCCGCCTTTCTCATCCCAGAAAGTAGGGAACGGAGTGACATGGCAAGTGCATGATGGTCGCAGTCCTCACGATGCTCATACTGATATGTCACCGCATACATAACTGCTATCTTCGATGTTTCCAACTTTTCAAACTCATCTTTATTATCCGTTCTTGCAATGTCCATACACAGACGCTCTGATGAAACAATCAGATTTTCAAGAAGTGCATCATCATCGTCAAAATCAATCCGAAGATAATTTTTCATTTCGTCAAGAGAAATCATTCTGTTACACCTCCATAAATCTTCAACGGCAGAGCAACTGTTTGTCACTCTGCCCCATTGGTTCTCTTAGGCTTTTCCTGCCTGTGCATCGGACTTCAGCTTAAGAATCTGCACTGCTTCTGGAAGGACTAACTTACCATCCACACGCTCCTTGGCAACCATACCAATCATGCCATTGCCTGCAAACAGTTCGTTGAGCTGCTTGAAGGAACGGGTTCCACGGTCACCGATGTTGTAATACTTATAATCACCGAAGGAAATCGCATCTGCAGGTGCGTAAGCAGATGTGCGTACCTGGTAGCCAAGAACTCTGTCCGGCTCTCCTGCCTGGTATGATGGCTGCCAGATGTATGCCCCATTGTTATCCTTTAACTTACGAAGCTGTGCTAATGTAGCATCGTTCATAATAAAGGATGCATTCTTACGGTAAGGTCTCTTCAAAGCATAAACAAGGTCAAAGAGGTCATCGGACTTAAGTGCTGCCGTAAGTGTTCCTGCAAGATGTCCACCATCTGTTGCATCGAAAATACCCGTAGGCTTGCCCTTACCATCTCCATTAAGGAATGCATCCTCTTCTGCATTTCCAAGTGCCTTACCAAACTCTGTGATAATATAGTTCTCAAGAGGGAAAGCAGAATCGTACAGAAGTTCCTCTGTAATCTTGATGGCAACATGAAGCTTATATGCATCCAGAATCATCTGGTCAAATGTAGCATTTCCAAATGAAAGGGCTGCTCCTTCCTCAATCCACGCTGCAGCCGGCTTTGTAGCTGCGATGTTAATCTTATGCTCCCCGGAAGTTGTAATTCTGGTCGCAATGCCTCTCATGATATTCTCCTCTGTAAGAACATCAATCAGTCTGTGGTCATACTCTTCCGGCACAAGGTAACCACCATCTGCATCCACACCTTCCTGTAATACATTGGAAACCTGTCTGAAGTTGCTGCGGATTGCATTTAACATAGCCTTCTTATACTCATCAGATGCACGGCCTGTTTTTACCTTACCCTGTGGCTCGTCCTTATAAGGCTTTCCTGTAATAGGGGAATTTACAGGCTTGGAAAGTTCCTGCTCCCTTCTCTCGGCTCTCTGCTGTCTGTCGATGGAATTGGTAAGTTCCTCGATGTCAGCCTCCATTCTGCTGTATGTCGCAGCATCCTCAGCAGATAAATTGCCGTTCTTATCCTCATGGGTATTTACAAATTCCTTAGCCATCTCCCATGCCTTAGCTCTCTTGTCAACTAATTCCTGTACTGTCATAATCGCAGTCCTCCTTAAATATACTTTTTGATAAGATTCAGACGGTCTCTGATTTCTTTGGCAGATACACCGTCAGTTACATTCGTGGCAGGGATTTTTGTCTGCCCTGAAACATCCACGCTTGGCTTTCTGTAATGCTCTTCCAGCTTATTAAGGAGTGCATTGTTTACAGCTTTGCGTGAAAAAAGCACTGAATTGGATGATTTCTTTTTCTCATCCTCTTCGGTGCTTTCTTTATCAGACTCGCCATCTTCATCCGGCTCATCATCTTCTTTTTTAGGAAACTCATTTTTTGTGATGATATCATCAGCAAATCCAAGTTCCACCGCCTTGGTTGCATCCATCCACGTTTCAGCATCCATAAGCCTTGATAACTTTGCCCTCGACATTCCCGTCTTTAAGGAATAGGCATTTATGATAGAATCCTTAACCCCTTCGAGCATTTCGATGGCTTTTGCCATCTCGGTATGGTCCCCGAATGCTACTGTCGCAGGGTTGTGAATCATCATCATTGAAACCGGGGACATAAGTACATTGTCACCTGCCATTGCAATCACGGATGCTGCCGAAGCTGCAATACCGTCAATTTTTACTGTGACATTCCCCTTGTAATCTGCAAGCATATTGTAGATCTGAGCTGCCGCCACACAGTCACCGCCCGGTGAATTGATCCATACAGTGATATCACCACTTCCGGCATTTAATTCATCCTTAAAAAGCTGTGGAGTGACATCATCATCAAACCACGAATCCTCTGCGATGGTTCCGTTAAGGCTGAGAACTCTTTCTACGATTTCCTCGTTTGTTTCCTGGTTGAGCGTTTTCCTGCTCTTCCAGTTCCAGAACTTCTTGTTCTTCATCGGAATCCTCCTCTTCTTTTTTGCTGAATCTGCAAAAATTCCTGCATCTTCAAGTTTTGTCATATTTCCATTGATGAGGTATAAATCCCCACCAAGTTCAGCGGGTATCCTGTCAAGGTTCTCCAGTTCCCGAATATCATTTGCAGACATCCAGCCATTCTGCCTTGCTGTTGCATATCCGTTCATTCTGCTCTGGTAATCTCCACGAAGGAGACCATCCACATTGAACTTGATAAAATAGTCTTTCTTCTCCTCTTCTGACAGAAGTCTGCGTACCATTGCCTGCTCCAGTCTTGTAATCCAAGGACGAAGCGTATACACAACAAACTCCAAAGACTGCTGTTCAATATTGGAAAAGGTCGCTTTATCAAGCTGTCCAATCATGTGAGCCGGAACTCTGTATATCCTTGCAATCTCTGATATCTGAAAATTCCTTGTTTCAAGGAACTGTGCCTCAGACGGATTTATGGAAATCGGTGTATACTTCATTCCCTCTTCCAGAACTGCCACCTTGTTGGAATTGGATGAACCGCCAAATGTCTGTGTCCAGCTTTCCCTTACCTTTGATGGGTCTTTTAATGTTCCCGGATGTTCAAGCACACCACTTGGGGCTGCCCCGTTTGCATAGAACTTACTGCCATACTCCTCGGCTGCAATTCCAAGACCTATGGCATTCTTTGCCATCGCAATAGGTGAATATCCCACAAGACCATCAAAGGAAAGTCCAGGAACATGAAGAACATCTTCCTGCTTAAGCCTTACAGTTCCTGCTTTATTGGTAGGTGCATCATCGGAACTTACCGAATATTCATAATAAATATTTCCTTTATCATCCCTATCCACATTCATCCTGTCCGGCATAAGCGGATACAGTCCGAGGACTTCTCCCTTGCCATTGCGAATGATCTGGCTGTATGAGTTGCCCCATAACAGCAGATGTGTAAGTGCTACCTCGAAAAAGGAATATGCCGTCATCTCTGGATTTGGTTCATCATGTAACAGATGGTATAAAGGGTGGTCGATTGCCTTTTCCTTTCCACCATTTTTGTTGTATTTATAAACATGGAGTGGCAGGCTCGCCACCGACTCCGAAATAACACGGACACAGGCATATACTGCCGATGTCTGCATGGCACTTCGCTCATTTACCCTTTTCCCGGATGCACTCTGCCCAAGGAAAAAACTGTAGGCACTACCCGCTGTCCTGTTTGTGGGTGTATCCCTTGATTTAAAAATCCCACTAAATATTCCCATAATTTCCACCATCCTTTTCTAAAAATAGGCATAATAAAAGCACCCTGTATTACAGGATGCCTAATTTTCTCAAGACATTTTGTACTAATAAAGTTCATACATCAATGCATTATTAACCGAGAGAATATATTTACCATTCTTATCTTGGTATTTTCTAACATTTGTAAAAGGTGCTTTTCCTAATTTTGCACCAAATGATCTACCAATTGATGCCCTCACTGTTTGTGGTTTCTTTCCACAAGTCATCTTAATTTCATTGTAGGTCTTTGATGCCGTTTTTAAATCGAATGGAACATTTTTGGGTAATGTAGCAATGTAATTTTCCACTTCCTTTAATACTGTTGCCGTTAACTGAGTAATGGAAACACTATTTTTTTTCATTCCGTAATACTCTTCTAATAAATCTGTTACATATGTACTAACACTTACACCTTTACTTTGTGCTTCCGCATTTAAAATATTTGCAAGTTCTTCGCTTGGATAAAACTGAATTCTTTGCATTTGCAACCTCACTTTCTAGTGATTAACTCACTTACTTTCTTATTTATTATATAGCAATAAAGTGTATAAGTCAATCACTATATTAAAATACCAAAAGACCTCTTGTGTCATACACACTTTCAGAAGTGTCATTGCCACAACGGATTGCTCGATCTAGTGCCATAATACAGGCTATGGCTCCATCTATCTTTTCTGTTGATTTCGATTTATCTGCCTTAATATTTCCGGCAGGATCTGTTCGGATATATATGTTATCCATGTTCCACCGAAGGACTGGATGCCCTCCATGTGCTATCCTCTGTTCAAGCACCAGTTTCATTAGTTCCTTGGTAGGCGGTGACATGGATGCAAATCCCTGTCCCATAGCCACAACATTAAATCCCATTCCTTCAAGGTTCTGTACCATCTGTACTGCTCCCCACCTATCGAATGCAATCTCTCGGATGTTGAACCGCTCACCCAGATGTTCTATGAATTTTTCTATAAATCCATAATGGACTACATTGCCTTCCGTGGTCTGTATATATCCCTGTTTTTCCCAGACATCATAATTTACATGATCTCTTCGGACACGCAGGTCAAGCGTTTCCTCCGGCAGCCAGAAGTAAGGAAGTACATAATATTTTCCTTCTTCATCTTCCGGCGGGAACACAAGGCAGAACGAAGTAAGGTCGGTAGTGCTTGAAAGGTCAAGACCTCCGTAACATACACGTCCTTCAAGGTCATCCTCGTTAACAGGGAATGCACAGGCATCCCACTTCTCCATTGGCATCCATCGGATACTCTGCTTTACCCATTGGTTCAGTCTTAACTGGCGGAATGCATTCTCCTCTCCCGGATTCTGCCTTGCTGATTCACAGGCAGCTTCGACCTTATCAATTCCTATTGTTTCCCCAAGTGACGGATTGGCTTTCTTCCAAACTTCTGGGTCTGTCCAATCCTCATCAACTCCTGCACCAAATATCACAGGATAAAATGTGCTGTCATGCTTTCTGCCTTCCATAATATCCAAAGCCTTCTGGTGCACTTCATAGCAGATGCTTTCTGTATTATTTCCGGCAGTCGTTATAAGAAAATACAGTGGCTGCATTCTCGCATCACCTGACCCTTGAACCATAACATCGTATAATTTACGGTTTGGCTGTGTGTGCAATTCATCAAAGATAACACCGTGTGTATTAAAGCCGTGTTTGTTAGAAACATCGGCTGACAGCACTTGATAAGTACTCTTTGTCGGAATGTACTCTAACTTCTTCTGTGACTCATATATTTTGATTCGCTTACTGAGTGGTTTTGAAAAACGCACCATATCGGCAGCTACATCAAATACAATTTTTGCCTGATTCTTATCTGCTGCACAAGAATATATCTCTCCACGCTGTTCCCCTTCGCATAATAGTAATAATGCTACGGCAGCCGCCAGTTCACTCTTGCCATTCTTCTTTGGGATTTCCACATATGCCATGTTGAACTGCCTGTAGCCATTCGGCTTTATCGTTCCAAATACATCCCTTATAATCTGCTCCTGCCAGTCCATCAGCAAGAACTTCTTCCTCGCCCATGTACCTTTGGTGTGGCACAGATTTTCTATAAAATTCACAGCAAAATCTGCCTCAGATTTATCATAGTGAGAATCCTCTGCCATGAATCTAGTTGGTTTATATTTTTTCAGTTTTCTCACATGATCACCTCCACGAAAAAAGGAACCCCGGTGGGTTCCTCTTAAATGCTCTATGCTTAAATTCAAATCATGGCATCCAGTTTTTCATATTCAGCCAACCTTCTCTCATACTCCTGTGCAATGCACTGTCTTCTGAATCCGTTCTTTTCGCATCTGCCTTTCTTATAAAGTTCCTCAAGTTCTGCCCTTCTTCTTTTGAGAACCTCGATTTCGTTTCCTTCCTGTATTTCTTTTACATCCTTTTCAAATCTTGTCATGCTCGTATCCTCCGTTTTCTCTGTTTTCCCTTTCGGTATGTGTACATTACCGTACTTTCACACTTATTGGAATACGATCATGTACCAGATATTCAGATGGACTATTGTGTATATTACACTCAAAGGTTCTTTGTATGCTGATGAATGGTATTGATGATTTTTTCCTGCTCTTCATTGCCAACTCCAATGCTCTGAAGTGCTTCTCTCGTGCCACAGTCGGGGCAGAATTGCGTTTTCCCATCTGCTCTTGAAAGTGCAGGCGGTTCATGGTATATCTGCCCACAAATGGGGCAGATTCTTTTTTGTAGGTTTGATTTAATCTTCATGGCAGTACCTCCGGCTTTTCTCTATTGCATCATACAAGGTGTTCTCATCAAATCTGAATGCCCTATATCCTTCAAGACAGGTCTGAATATATCTGATGGTCGGCATTCCTATCTGTCTGTCCTCATGCATGATGTACACATATACCTTTCGTTCCCTTACCTTGCCGGATTTGATTCCCGTTATCGGCAGAGTCATTTCTGCCTTGTAATAAAAGGTCGGATAGCCCTCGTACCTGTCAAGGGCAAGTTCATCATCAGCTGTGGTTTCCCATACCGCCACAGGAACGCTTGCACCTGCCTTTGGCTCAATGGTTAGGTAAGAACCAGTCTTACTTCCCTTAAAGAGCAATTCATAATCCGGCACAACAGATGTGCCAATGATCCGTGCATTTGGGCATCGGAATCGCATCTGCGTAATGTTTAGGTTGCTGCCGTAAGCAATATAGTATCTTTTCTGCATTTCGCATCCATCCTTTCTGAAGGAAATACCCTTCTACCACCTTAAGACCGCCGAAGCGGTCATTTCTCTAAGGTACTACAAGGCTATCCCCTTGCAGTTCTGAATGCTGTGTCCCCTGCAAGTCTCTTTGTTAGAATCTCTCTTGCTGTCTTGAACTCATCCCCAATGAATCCAAGTCTGAGGAGCCAAGTTCTCATTGCGTATTTTGGATTTTCATTCTGCTGTGGCTTTGGGCTTGCCGTTTTTACTTCCTTTGCCATCTGGCTGAGTGCGAGGCAAAGCTGAATGTAGGCTTTAAGCTGTCCGGCATGGAGTCCGTTTCGTTTTCCGTCAGCAGGGGCATCAAATTGGAAAAGTCTGAATTCAATGGTTCCCTTTGTAAAAGTCGCATGGTAATTCAGCATATGGTATCGGCTGTCGTTGTAATGCTGTGACCTTCCGTAGTTGCAGTTCTGACTTCCGTACCAGATGTCTGCCAAGGCTGACATTGTCTTTGGCTTTTTCCTGTTAAGGCTCTCAAGGAATCGTGGGTCAACCGTTCTGCAGTATCTGTGCATTCTTCCCCTGTCAAGGTCAAGGGCATCTGCTATAAGGCTTTCGTGGCTTGCCATAATGTTTGCAAGGTTTCTCATTGTCTGTGGTGTATGCCCCTTGGCTCCAATGTGAATGTGTACCCCGCATCCCCTTGTTGCATCACTCTTTGCACCTGCGTGTCTTAACTGCCTTACAAGTTCCTGTAATGTTTCAATGTCTGCGTAGGTAAGAATCGGTGTTACCAGTTCGCATTTTTCACTGTCGCATCCGGCAATGCTGACATCCCTTTGGAATTTCCATTCCCTGCCCTGCTCATCCCATGCTGACCAAGTGTAGTATCCGTTTCTGCTTGCCGTGTTCTGAAATCTTCCTGTTCCGAAGTAGGTGGCTGCAATCTTTGCTGCCTTATCCCTCGTGATGCTGTTCATCTCGATTTCAACCCCAATGGTCTGCTTTTTCATTTCTTCAATCTGTCTTGTTGTTTTCTCGTTCATTCTATGTACTCCTTTTTGGCTTGTTTTCCTTTCGGTAGTACATATATCACTCTAAAGCACATAAATTGGAATACCGCTACTGGACAAAGATACACACCGGTTATTGTGTATCTTTCCAGAACTCTACTCACCATCTGTACATATATCCATGCCCATCGCAAGATCCGTCAGTATCTTTGTGTATCTCTCACACTCTGCACCTTCACTTCCTGCAACCGCCTGTAGGAAAAATGCAACTGCATCTTCTTTGCAGTCCCATGTTTCTTCCTTCCCATAGCAGATGGTCTTTATGGTATGCAGTTTTCTGCATGAATCCTCGCCATAGACAACTCCGAGGTGACATCCATTATCCCATGCCACATGAATCGTGCCTGTATCGTCCACACAGGCAACTGTTCCCCTTGTACCTGTCGGCATATCACGGTAAGGGTCATTCATGGATACAAGTTCAACCCTTGTACCCGATGGATATTCTTTCTTTACTGATTCAACTATATTTCTTGGTGGAAAGAACATTACTGCTCGCCCCCTTTCTTGGCTCCAGACTTAAATGCTGATGAGCCGTTCAGCTTGGAAAGCAGCAGCTTTCTGTCGGCTTTGTACTCATCCCCGATAAATCCAAGTCGGAGAAGAAAGCATCGGAATGCATATTTCTCATTTTCATTTTCCTTTGGCTTGGCAGTAATCCGTTTCTGCTTCATGGTCATTTCGCAGATTGCTGTAATAAATTTTGTGTAGGTCATTGCCTCTTCCGGCTTAACCTTTGAAAACCAAGGGAATGAAATGGAATCCTCATTCATCTCAAACCGCAGGTCTGTGATGCCAAGGGCATCCTTTATAAGGTTTCCTTTTGCCTCAAGCAGGCTTGTAAGATTTCCAACATTCACCTTTGTAAATGGGATGGTAACTGTAAGTTCCATCGCACCTTCCGTTTCTGCTTCTTCGGCATCTTTGTTTCCTTCCCATTCTGCCGGGGTGATTCCTGTTGCCATGACGCAGGCATCAACGATTGGTGCAACCTCATCAATGTCATCAAAATCTCCGAATTCAAGTTCCCCGTTTCTGCCTACCGTGTAACTTCCAATCTCGTATGCGCAGGATGGAACTCCGAGGTATTTTGCCTTGCCTCCGATTTCTTTCTCAATGGCTTTTACCATTGCTTTCCGGCTTTCGCCTGTTACATTAAAATGCAGTACCATGTTCATGTACCTCCCTTTCTTTTGGTATGTACATATATCACTCTAAACCCCTGTAAAAGCAACAAATATGTGCATTCACTGGGTCACAAATATACCGCAGTTATGTTGCAGATTCTTGTGCATAGTACATAATGCCGGAAAGTACAAAATAAACATTCGGAAGTGCCACACCATTTCCCCACATCTTATATTCAGCAGAATCAGACTGTGGGTTCTGTAACCATTTTCTTATCTGGTTATCAGACTTCGGCTTGGTGGTCTTACCCATTGCCTTGGCATGGGCATTAAATATTTCACGCCACTTGGCAATATCACTATCGGTTGGTTCTGCAATGCCGAGTTCATCACACCACCAGTCCGGGAATCCCTGCAGTCTTGCACATTCCGCTGGTGTCAGCCTTCGTACTATATAATCAGTATCTTCTCCGTCATTCACAATCGGTGGATCCTTGTAATCAGTTGCAACTAGAGTATTGGCACACTCCTCATTCGCCTCGGTAAAAAATGATGCCTTGGAAGAAGAAAATCTCGGATGTGCCACACCGCTTGCTCCGGCTGCAACAAGTGTCGGTTCAACTTCCTCTTCAATCTGAAAGCTGAAGGATGCATTGTAGCCTTGATTCATCGCAGGTCTGCCAATGCCATAGGATGGTTCCCCGACAAAGTTCTCTTCCGGGTTCTTCATCATCTGACTGGATGGACCCTTGGGACCATCATTTGCAGAAAGTGTGGCATGAACATCTGCAAATGCTACTGCGTGTTGCTCCGTTGCATTTAAGGTGTACATGACATCAGATTCCTTATATCCGTCCCCTTTGTGGGAAGGTCTGCTGCCATTGCCTTCAAGTACAGCAATACCACCCTGGTTACAGGTAGGATTCCCACCATTCGCATCAAGGGTTCTGGATGTCTCTGCCTCATAAAATCCGCTTTTCGGATTATCTGATTTCATGGAGTTGCTGTTCTTTGCACACACACCGAATGCCATCGGTTGAAATAATGTCTGATCATTGTTTGTTCCAAGGGTTGCTGACAGGTCATCCTGTATCAGCGCACCCTTGCCACCACCCTCACAGCCACATCTGATTTTCAGAGTCTTTGGTGTCTGTAATACAAACGGCTGATTATTTCCACCTGTCCCATAGGTGGATGAAACCGTCTGTGCCACAGCAAGTGGTCCCCGGTATCTTGTATCCTGTGAGTGGTTTTCAAACATTAAGCTGTCTGAGCCTGTTTCTCCAACGCTTTCTGTAATACCGTTGGCAGCGTCTTGCCACGACTTGAAGCCCTGCGCAGAATACCCAGACAGGCCTTCTGACTCAAATAATATTTTTCCGGCACTCCCTCCATCAAAATCCGCGACAAGGTAGATACGTTGTCTTCTCTGGGGAACACCCCAATACTGAGCATCGAGGAGTCTCCATGCGATACTGAAGCTTTCTCCCATGATGCGTCCTGCATTTTCCCATTTTGCAGGTTTAGGTACAGACACACATTCTTCTTTGACTTTGCAGATTTCGGTAAGGACTGCCCTGAAATCCTCGCCCTTGTTTGACGAGAATGCTCCGGGAACATTTTCCCAGACAATGTATCTTGGATATTTTCCATTGGTAGCCTCCCTCATTTCCTTTATGATTCTGATTGCCTCGTAAAAAAGACTTGAACGGTTACCGCCCAAGCCTTCTCTTTTCCCTGCCACGCTCATGTCCTGACAGGGACTTCCAAATGTGATGATATCAACGGGTTCAATCTCTGCCCCTCTGACTTCACTTATATTTCCAAGGTGTGTCATATTGGGAAAACGGACTGATGTGACCCTTATGGGAAACGGCTCAATCTCTGCTGCCCACTTTGGTGTGATTCCTGCAATGACTCCACCCAATGGAAAACCCCCGGAACCGTCAAAAAGACTGCCGAGGGTTAATGACATTTTATTCTGTTGTTCCATCGGCATCCTCCATTCCTGCCACTGCATCTTCGTAACTGATCTTCTCACCATTGCGGATGACATACACATCCGTGCTGTCACCATTCTTATATTCGAGGTATCTCTTTACCGCCACATCCACAAATTTCGGTTCAAGTTCTACACCATAACAGATACGGTCAAGCTGCTCACAAGCCATCAGTGTGGATGCAGAGCCTAAGAATCCGTCAAGGACAATACCGTTTGCCTGTGTACACTGCTTGATAAGATATGCAATCAGCGGAACCGGCTTACTTGATGGATGACCGAATCCATCTTCCTTTGAATTCTTGATACCATCAAATTCAAATACGGATTTCTGTTTCTGGTCACCATACCATTTATGTTTTCCATCTTTTCTCCAGCCCCAGATGATTGGTTCCATGTTGAACTTCCAGTCAGTCCTCATAAGCGGTGCCCTTGGCTTTTTCCATATAAGTCCTGCACCGACCTTAAAGCCTGCATCTTCATACGCATCATAAAATACACGAGCCTTCATGGTCGCATAAAATACATAGATGGATGCATCAATAGCCATAACATTATGGAAATTGGTAAAGGCTTTCATAAGGAATTCATATCCGTCCTTATCGTTTAAGTCATCATTGGCGATCTTGCCGGATGCATTCTCAAGTGCCACAAAGTAAGGTGGATCCGTGCAGACAAGATTACACTTCTTATCTTCAAAAAGCTGAGTATAGGTATCTTCCTGTGTAGAATCACCACAGATGACTTTGTGTTTTCCAATATGCCAGATATCTCCTGTCTTGGAAAAGCACGGTTTCTGCAATTCTTCCTCAACATCGAAATCATCCTCTTTTGCATCATCAGCATCCCCTGCAAGAAGGTCTGCAATCTCCTGTTCATCAAAGCCTGTAAATGACACATCAAAGTCCATTCCCTCCAAGGCTTCAATCTCAACCCTTAACATCTCTTCGTCCCATCCGGCATCCTGTGCATATCGGTTGTCGGCAAGGATATATGCTTTCTTCTGTGCCTCCGTCAGATAATCAACGAACACACACGGAACTTCCTCAATGCCTTCTTCCTTTGCAGCCATAAGCCTTCCGTGTCCGGCAATGACATTATAGTCAGCATCGATAATAACAGGATTGATGAACCCAAACTCACGAAGGGAACCTCGCAGCTTATTGACCTGTTCCTGCGAATGGGTACGGGCATTATTTACATATGGTATCAGTTTGGAAGTCTGTACCATTTTCATTTCTGTCGTATGCTTTGCCATTAAAATAACCCCCATTCTGCAAATTTCTCAAATCCGCCAACTGACTGGATGTACTCTCTTGCCATCTGCACGATTTCTGCATAAGGCTTTCCATCCACCATCTCATCACCGATTGCACAGCAGAGTGTGACTGGCATTCCTGTTTCCTGTGCCTTAAGGAAAGCATAGATGTTTACGGATACATCTGCCTTGGATAAATCCTTGCCATGCAGCCCTCCGCCTGTAACAGAATCAGCCATATCAGAACCAAGTTTTCTGTTGGTTGCTCCCGTATCTACATCTGTACCACCTGCCCAGGCACCAAGCGGATTGACCTCTGCCCCTGGGTAATGATTCTCCAGTTCCTCTTTGTCTGCATTGCTCTGGCAGATGATGAGCCTTACCCCATCAAGAATGTACTTTCCGTCTGTAGGATATTTCCTGTAAATGTCCCTTGCAATCTGTGAAAGTTCTTTCTGTTCTCCAGTAAGTGGCATTCCCTTAAAGATGCCATTATCCCCGCATCTCACATTGCCTTTCTGATTCTCAGACAGATGAATGTCCTGTGGAACCATAACAATGTCTGTCTGAACATTTCCGGCAATACGGTGTACTGCTTTTTCTATTTCTTTTTCATCAATGTGTGCTGAAGTTTCTATAATCGCATGGCACACGCCATGTCCAATTAAGACCTCGGCAGCAATCTTTGGATTATCTTCAGATGCGTATGCCAGATCAACAATTGCACCGGCTATTCGGTCTGCAACCTTGTCTGGGTGCATCGGATTTACTTTTTCTATCATGTTTATCTCCTTATCCCCTGCTTCGTAGCAGAAGTTCCATCGGGTCGGACTCATCAGGGTTATAATCCTTCGAGCAGTTCTCCCTTACCACTTGGAAAATCTGATACCATATTGTGTTTACCTGTTTCTGGTAGTTCTGAGCCATAGCGACAAATGGACTTGCACAGGCAGCTCCTGTGGTCGGATGCTTGGAAAGGAATCCGTATTCTGAGATTGCCTCCTCACACTGCATCAGTCGGGACACGCTCATTGCGTACTGCTCCACCAGATGCTTGCTCACCAGTTTGTCGCATCCTTTTTCTTTCAAGTACAGATAGATGTATCTGTAAATATGTTCTGCATCGAACTCTCCCACAGCTTTCTGCTTGGACTTAATGTAAGAACTTGGCTCTGGGATATCTTCCCCTTCAAGTTCTGCTCCGTCCGGCAAGTCAATGATCTTCAGCTTTCTTCCACCAGGATTGCCTGCTGCCATCTTCTCAGCTAATGCCTTGGATTTTCTTCCGGCATTGACCTTGATATTTGAGCCACGGGCAGTTCCATCTCTTGCCATAATTTCATCTCCTAATAAAACTTTTTAACTATTTAGTGTGCAATACCCCGTTCAATTTCGCTTTTTGTGCGCACGAAGGGGCGGCACCGTTGCCCGGTGGCTCTGCCCACAGGGATTTGCACTCCCCCTACCCTTTTGGAAATGACTGTCATGACCGTCACATGAAAAAATATAATAAAATATTTTTATATATGACTGGCACAACCATCATTCGTATGAATCACTCTTTCTTCCATGCCATCTGTCACCTCTCTCTGCGTGTATCCTTGCGTGGCACGACTTGCACAAAGAGATGAGGTTGCTCCTGTCATGTGTTCCACCTTCCGACAAAGGAACCTTGTGGTGTACCTCTTCGACCGAGACAAGAACTCCCTTCTCGTAGCACAACTCACAGAAGGGGTGTGTCTTAACATAGCTGTCACGGATGCGTTTCCACGCACGTCCGTACCGTTTCCTTGTTGCAGGGTCACGTCCGTACTTCTCGTAACGCTTGTTCTCTTCCTTCTGGTGTTCCTCACAGAACCTTCCTTCTGTCAGCTTGGGACAGCCGGGATGGTGGCACGGATGCTTTGCCTTTCTTGGCATCACTGCACCTCCTTCAATAAGGGCATAAGAAAAGCCCTCACAGCGGGGATTCCACCATGAAGGCTCAAGCCTGTATGCATCTTTATCATTTTTGCTGATTATACAATATCACAAACTGGACTATGGCATCTTATGGCAAACAATGGCAACTTTTAAATCTATCGCATTTTCTGGAAGTTTTATTTTTGCAATTGCTTTATTATGCCACCTCTGAACCGTAGTAATATCAGCAGAAAGCTTTTCACTAATCTTGGACCATGAGTAGTTGTGGATATAGCGGTATCTCATAATCATTTGATGCTCTGGCTTTTCCACCTTGCTGATCACGTCCCTTATTTGCTGTTTCAACGCCATCAGCAGATTCATCTCCTCCAGAATCTTGGATTCCATATCAAAGATTTTTTCCAATGTGTGAATGTATGGTGCATCAGTATTTCTACTTGCATTATAATGTTCCTCAAATCCCGGACTGGAAATTGTCTGTGACATAAGGCGAAGTTCTTCCAGTTCCTTTGTATCTGAATTGATTCTGTTATCCAACAGATAAGCCTGTCCCAAATATTCTTTTACTGTCATGCAGACACCTCCTTCTCAAGCTGTGACAGAAGTGCTTTCCCATCAAGCTGCGTGAATACATTGAAATATGGAGATTGAAAAAATCTCTCACATTCCTGTTTCGTGGACTCTGCATTCGTGTTCTTTTTTCCACGGGCCAGCTTATGCACTGCCTCCCTGTAGTCTTTTACTGCCTGTAGAACCACGGCATTTCCTAATGCCTCATATGGACCTAAGTTTCCTACGCTCATAGGTTTTACCTCCGAAATAAATTTTTATTCCCTCGGATTGACCATGATTGACTATGATTTTCTATATCTCTGCTTTGACAGCCTCGATTAAGGCTGACTGCGTATTATCCTTTTCGGACAATGCTTTCATAATTTTCTCATCAACAGTTCCCTGTGTTATAAGATGGATTATGGTGACTGTTCCTTCCGTCTGTCCCTGTCTGTAAAGTCGGCAGACACATTGCTGATATAATTCAAGAGACCAAGTGATGCCAAACCACAGCATTGTGTTTCCACCCTGCTGAAGGTTAAGCCCGTGTCCAGCTGATGCAGGATGGATCAGTGCAACAGGTATCTCCCTGTTATTCCATTTGGTGATGCTCTCATCGGAATCTATCTTCATGTAATTCACACCGATTTTGTTAAGTCGCTCTACGATTCTTGTATAATCGTGTTTGAACCAATATGCCACAAGAAGTGGTTTGCCATTGGCTGATTCTATGATGTCCTCTAAGGCATCCAGTTTTTTATCATGAAATGTGATGATATCCTCATCATCTGTATAAACTGCTCCGTTTGCCATCTGCGACAGTTTATTCACAAGGGATGCTGCATTGGCAGCAGTTACCTCATGTTCTGAAGTAGAAAGAATCAAATCCTTCTTAAGTCCTTCATACTTCTCCTGTTCACTCTCATCCAGATACACAGGATATTCTGTATTTATGAGTTCCGGCATATCAAGGAAGTCCACCGCTTTCATAGATATTGTGATGTCCTGTATCTTCTCATAGATTTTCTCCTCTGCTCCCGGCAGCAGTTTGTAACTGTATACAATATTTCCGTTGACCTTATCTGGTCTGAAGTAATTGAGTCTGAACTGACCAATAAAGCGACCCAAACGCTGTCCAAAGTCTAACACTTTAAATTCTGCAAACAGATCCATAAGTCCTTGGCTTGCAGGTGTTCCTGTAAGTCCCACGATTCTTTTTATGAATGGCCGAACCTTCATAAGTGCTTTGTGCCTTGCTGTCTGATGGTTTTTGAAGGATGATAATTCATCAATCACAACCATATCAAAGTCAAATGGAACACCGCTTTTATCTACAAGCCACGGTACATTTTCTCGGTTGATAATATAAATGTCTGCATCTGCTGCCAGTGCTTTCTCCTTTGTGCGACAGTACCTGTCACAATAGAAAGTCTGTAGCCGGACAACTGCTCCCACTTGTTTACCTCATCCCTCCATGTTCGTGTAACTCGCAGAGGACAGATAACAAGTACCTTCACAATCTCGAAGTACTCATACATCAGATAGTCGATTGCCATAAGTGTTATGGCTGTCTTTCCCATTCCCATATCAAGAAGTACTGCCGTTATGGGATTATGGGTTATAAAGTTGATTGCATACTGCTGATAATTATGTGGTTTGAATCTCATCAAGGATACCTCCTATATCTTCCAAGGCATCAAGGACATAAACCTTAAAGCCTAATCTCTGTAATAATCTGTGTCTGGACACCTGCAAAGGTCTCGGTTTCTCGCCCGGTGCTTTCACCTCCACCATCCCGAAATGCCTACCCGGTAAAAATACCAATCGGTCTGGCATCCCATCAAAGGACGGGCAGACCCACTTAGGACAGATGCCACCACGCTTTTTCACTTTGCTGACTAATTTCTGTTCAATGGTCTTTTCTCTCATCCACGAACCTCCCATCAAAATTTGTAACTATGACGGTCGTGATACTCTTTTTCCAAACCTCTCTATAGGCTATTTTTTAACCTTATTTTTCTATATAAGGCACTTTTAAGAAATGAGTATCACGACTGTCATAAATGGCTTAAAATCAACATTTTTATGAAATTAAGCCATTATGAAAAAGTTTCTGAAATGACCGTCATGACAGTCGTTACAGTCATTTACACAAAATCCTGTCCAGACTTCAAGCTGAGTCCGTAGACCAGAGTACCTTTCGTTCCTTTCTTTCTGACAAATCCTACCTTCTCCACAGCGGAATAAAAGTCTGTGGTGCTTCTGGTATACTCACCACTCTGAATACAGTAAGCACGATACTGCTGATAGAACTCCCCGGACTTCTCCGTAAGACCACTGCCGATATCACAGCAGTCTGCAAGGAAATGTCCGAGCCAGTCATTGTCCTCACGATAAGCTGCCACAGCATCTATTACGCATTTCGGGTCATCAACCTTGTGGTCAGATTTGCTTACCTTCTCTGCTCCCTCAATAATCCACTTCATGATGGCAGGGGCAGCTTTCTCATAAAGGTAATCAGCATAATTCTTAATGTCTGAATTACCCTTAATCTTCGCATTGAACGGAATTACTTTTAATCTTCTCCAGATACCGTCATCATTCGCACCGACCTTTGGCAGATGGTTCGTGTAAAGCACCACTTGATGGGAAGGAACGAAATGGAACGGATCCTTGTATTTCTTGCAGGCCTGTATTTCATCAGTAGAGCATAACTGCTTAACCATTGCTGTATTAAGGCGCACACCTTCCTGCATCTCGGATGCAATGATAAGACGCTTGCCTTTAAGTTCTGCCATCTCCGGCTGGGCATTTACCTTATTGCCCATCGTCAGAATATCCGATGAAATCTTACCTGCATAAGTTCCAAGAACTCTTGCTACTGTATTCCAGAATGTACTTTTACCATTAGCGCCGTCACCATAGGCAATAATGATGAATTCCTCATACACCTTACCTATTGCAGCCAATCCGATGACCTTCTGCACATATTCGATAAGTTCTGCATCACCGCAGAAGAATGTATCAAGTGCCTCAAGCCAGATATCCATTCCTTCATCCCCCGGAGAGCATTCCGTGATTTTGGTAATAAGGTCGAATGGGTCATGAGGCTGTTCTCCTGCCATGCCGAGTTCCAGATTGTAAGTTGCATATGGTGTGTTCAGCAGATTCGGATTCTTATCAAGGTCTGATACCTTAATACCAAGCATGGACTTTGCAACATTAAGTGCCGAAGTAATATACTTGTAATCCCTGCGTTTCATAGTAAAAGCAAGATACTTTTCTGCTCCGACAAGCATATAAAAGATTGGAAGGTCATCCGGCTTAATGTCACAATCTTTAGCAAGAACCTTTGACCCCTGGTTTACGGATTCTTCCAGGTAGCCTGCTTTGATAAGTGCTTTCTTGGCTGCACCCATATAATCGTTTGCATCCTGTAACTGTAAGTCGAGGAATTCCACACAGGCTCCAACAGCCATCTGCTTATCTTCCACCCACACTTCTCCGTCATATCTTATATAATCCGTTGCTGATGTGTGTTTCAGTTCATCCCCGTATGTGGCTGACAGGATCTTTGCCTGTCCGACATCTGAGTAATCATCTGGTCTTAATGAACCAGGCTCTCCTCCGAAATCGTTATTGTACTGGTCTGGAGGAACATATCCGTTACTGCCACTTATCTTATTTCTAAAAAACTTAAGTGCTGAGAACCAGATAGTGGAAAGTTCTGCATTCTCAAGAGGCGGGTCACACTTTGCTGCCTGTTCCAGAAATACTTCATGTGCCTTATCGCACTCTCCATATCTCTTCAAGACTCTTCCGGCAAAAAGGGATAATGTCTTATTACGGCTGCCCTCTGTGATAGGACCACCGACAAACCCATCATCGAAATCTCCATCATCAGCTTCTGGCTCTGTATCAGCTACTACTTCCATAATGCTCATCCATCCTTCATGCCAGATAACCTCACCTGTTGTTGCACCGAATAAAATCTGGCTGCATCGAGGGCATTGTCATCAAAGAACGGATAGGCTTTCTGGATTGCTGTTTTCATTGCAGTGTACTGTGCTGCATCTGTGCATTTCTCAATGTAAAAATATGCATGATATCTTGGACGCTCTGACTTTCCGTCCTTTGCAAGCATATGGTGTCTGCTTGGCACTAACGCATAGTCCACATCTCCAAAGAGTTCTTCCATCTTATCTTCCGTAATCCAGTCTACCGGATTATCACTGTGGTCATTGTCGATATCCATTGGAATTACATCTGATTCAATAAAGTTACTGTTGCCTCTGCGATTACCTATGTATGTGGCACATACATGATCAACTGCTACTGCTGATTCCATATCTGCTGCATTATCCACAACTACCTTATTGGGATAAATACAGTTAGCAGCTTTCCCGACACAGGTCGCACTACATAATGTCATCTGCATTTAATCGTCCTCCTTGCATTCTTCATTGAAATATTTAATTGTCATCTGCTTACGCTCGGCATAAGCTATCTCGTTTAACATCCCGGCTGTCGGCTTTCCGAACACCCACAACTCCCTGCACTTGGAAAGAATCGCTATATCCATGAACATGGCAAGTTCACGTTCTGATTCTTCTTCCATAAACTGAGGAAGTAATAGATGTGGTGCTATCGGAATCTTCCCTGCATCTACAGCAAATCTGCTGTATCGTCTGGCTTTCTCTGTATTACCTTCCACATCACTGCTATATGCTGAACAGATATACACCATCGGCATATAACGTTTCTGTTCCTTATCCATGTTAGAGATTGCCTGATATGGCACAGGATCTGCGTAGCCTTCCGGGTTTCTGTAACCTACTCCCATATGAACCGTCTCCTTTCGTTAAATGGTAGGGATATCTTTCATTCCTTCACTATCCCTTGGACATGGAAACCATAAAATGGCGGGGATTTTTTTAATTTTTTAATCCGACATGAGTTTCTTCCTTTTATATGTAAAAAACCACGATGCAAATTCTTTAAATTTTCTCCCGCCCAAATCTGAATTCCGTGTCCAAGGGATAGTGAAGGACGAAGGAACTTACATAAATCCATAAAAAATGAAAAAAGTTCCCGCCAAAAGTTAAATTTCATGTCCAAGGGATAGTGAAGGACAGAGGGACTTACACAAATTCATAAAAATGAAAAAAGTTCCCGCCAAAAGTTGAATTTCATGTCCAAGGGATGGTGAAAGGACAAAGGGTCTTTCAGAAAGGTGGTGCAAACGATGGGAAATGTTACAGAAACAAAAAACACTACAGCAGGCAACATTGATGCAGAAATTGCAGACGTGCTGATTGCACTCAGTGTCATTACCCGACAGCTTGCAAAGAAAATCACAGGCAATCATATGGCAAAGGAGGAAACAGCCAATGAAGAACAAAGAAATGGCGGAATTGTTTAAGACAATCGCAGACAGTTTCACTAGACTCAGTGAAATCTACTCTTCTGCTGAAGAAACAGAACAGCCTAAGCCTACAGGTAAAAGGAAAAACCTGCCAAAGCAGCAGAACCTTCTCCTGTAGAAGAAAATGCTGCCGAAGGAAACACAGAACCAGTTACTTATACCAAGGAAGAGGTCAGAGCGAAACTGGCTCAGATGTCAAAGGCTGAGGCAGGCAAGTACAAAGCTGATGTTAAAGGCATCGTAGCAAAATACTCATCTGATGATACACTCTCCGGCATTCCGGCTGATAAGTACGCAGATGTGGTAGCTGCTCTGGAGGTGGTCGGCAATGCCTAAACACGCACTGCTATCTGCTTCATCCAGTAAGCAATGGCTCAACTGTCCACCATCAGCAAGGTTATGTGCAAATATCCGGGACAAGGCAAGCCCTTATGCACAGCAGGGAACGGATGCGCATGAACTCTGTGAATACAAAGTTCTGTCAGCACTTGGTCATGCCGGACATGATCCGACAGAAAACCTTGAATTCTATGATGCCGAGATGGAAAACTGCACAGAGGAATACAGGAACTTCGTCATGCAACAGTACGAAGAAGCAAAAACATTATGTGCTGACCCTCTTGTACTCGTAGAACAGAGACTGGACTTCTCCAACTGGGTGCCGGATGGCTTTGGAACAGGTGACTGTCTTATCGTGGCAGATGGGGTGCTTCATATCATCGACTTTAAATACGGACTTGGGGTTCTGGTTGATGCAGAACACAATCCACAGATGATGTGTTATGCCTTAGGTGTTATCGATATCTACGATGGCATCTATGACATCAAGACTGTAAAGATGACAATCTTTCAGCCACGCAGGGATAATGTTTCCACCTGTACCATGACAAAAGCTGATCTTCTCACATGGGCAGATACAGTTCTAGCACCAACTGCAAAGTTAGCATATGAAGGCGGTGGCGAATTCAAAGCAGGTGACCACTGCACCTTCTGCAAGATTAAGGCTACCTGCCGTAAACGGGCAGAGTACAATCTTGAACTTGCGAAATACGACTTTGCAATGCCTGCCACACTTGAGGACGCTGAGATTGCAGCTATCCTGCCAAAGGTCGATGACCTCGTAAACTGGGTTAACGACATCAAGGAATATGCACTCGGACAAGCCTTAAGTGGAACTCACTATGATGGCTACAAAGTAGTCGAGGGTAAATCCAACCGCAGATATATGGATGCAGATGCTGTAGCATCAGCTGTAGTAAATGCCGGATATGACCCTTATGAGAAGAAACTTCTCGGTATTACAGCAATGACTTCTCTTCTCGGTAAGACGAAGTTCAATGAACTCCTTGGAGGCATGATTGAAAAGCCACAGGGAAAACCAACACTTGTGCCTGAAACGGACAAGCGACAGGCACTTAACACGACAATTGATGATTTCAAAGATAATTAGGAGGAAAATACTATGCCAAATTTAGTAAACAACAATAACAGATACGGAAGATTAACAGTACCTACAAAGGTAATCACAGGACCAGACACAAGATTCTCATACCTCAATGCATGGGAACCAAAGGCAATCGATGGTGGCAAGCCTAAGTACTCGGTTTCACTTATCATCCCAAAGGATGACGCTGTTACTATCAATAAGATTAAGGCTGCCATTCAGGCTGCATACGAGGAAGGTCAGTCAAAGCTTAAGGGCAATGGCAAGTCAGTACCGGCTCTTACAGCAATCAAGAATCCACTTCGTGATGGTGACATCGAAAGACCTGATGATGAGGTATACGCTAACAGCTATTTTGTGAATGCGAATTCTGCTTCTGCTCCCGGAATCGTAGATGCAGACAGACAGCCTATCATCGAGCGTTCTGAGATGTATTCCGGCATCTATGGCAGGGCATCCATCAACTTCTACGCTTTCAATGTGAATGGCAATCGTGGTATTGCCTGTGGCTTGAATAACCTGCAGAAGTTAAGAGATGGCGAGCCTCTCGGAGGTAAGGCAAGTGCTGAATCAGACTTTGCTACCGAAGAGGATGACGATTTCCTTGCTTAATCTGTAACTATTAACCCGGCTGGCAGTGGTATAACTGCTGCCAGTCACTTTTACGAAATGAGGTAAAACAATGACAAATATCGAACATATGATGCTGTCGGTGTGCTTCGGCATGAATGTAGGATGGATGCTTGGTGGTCTGATGATCATAATTACAGACGGCATCAAACTCCTTAAGGAAAAGCACAAAGCAAAAAAGGAACAGAATGTCAATGATGACAAAGAAAGGACAGGTGACAATCTATGACAATGGAAATGGTAAACACATTTATTAACGCAGCAATCGAATTTACATTAGCATCCGTTATGCTGATGCTCTGTATATTTGCACTTGCAGCCACATGGAAATGGCTTATCGGATTGGGTATTAAATTCATCCATTGGCTTTGCCCAGGGCTGACAAATCATAAGAAAAACTGATTTTTCAATCAGAGAAACATAACAATCTGGGTGGTAGATATCTCATCTGCCACCTTTTTTATAAAGGAGACAATCTATGCAAATTCCAGAAGTGATCAAAAAATTATCTATCGACTTGGAGACTTACTCTAGCGTACCTATCAAATATGGAGTATATCCATATGCCGAATCCACCGATGCCGAGATTCTTCTTTTCGGATATTCCATCAATGATGAACCCGTCATCGTAGTAGATGTTGCAAGCGGAGAGAAAATCCCAGATTATATACTGAAAGCACTCACAGATGATTCCGTAATAAAATGGGCATTCAATGCATCATTCGAGCGAATCTTTCTCTCCTACTGGCTTAAACGCAACTATCCAGAATGTTTTGAAAGTTACAGTATCCCGGAAGATTCCGTTGGTAATTACCTCGCCCCATCCTCATGGAGATGCAGCATGATCTGGTCTGCATATATGGGACTTCCACTTTCACTTGAAGGTGTTGGTGCCGTGCTTGGACTTGAGGAACAGAAACTTAAAGAAGGCAAAGACCTCATCCGCTACTTCTGTGTTCCATGTAAGCCTACTAAGGTCAATGGTGGCAGAACAAGAAATATGCCACATGATGCTCCAGACAAATGGGAACTGTTCAAAAAATATAATAAAAGGGATGTTGAGGTTGAGATGTCCATTCAGCAGAAACTTTCCCGTTTCCTGTGCCGGACAGTGTATGGGATGAATACCATATAGACCAGGAAATCAATGACCGTGGCATCCTGCTTGATATGGATGTTGTGACAAATGCGATAAAGTTTGATACCTTCAGCAAAGCAAGGCTTATTGGAACATTAAAAGATAAGACAGACCTTGAGAACCCAAACTCTGTCGCACAGATGAAGGACTGGCTGTTGTCAAAAGGCATCGAGGCAGACTCTCTTGACAAGAAAGCTGTCCTTGAACTGCTTAAGACAGTCCCTTCCGATGTGGCAGATGTTCTGAAACTCCGTCAGCAACTTGCAAAATCTTCTGTAAAAAAGTATCAGGCTATGCAGAATTCTGTGTGTACCGATGGCCGTGCCAGAGGTATGTTCCAGTTTTATGGTGCAAACAGATCTGGCAGATGGGCAGGTCGCATTATCCAGTTACAGAACCTTCCTCAGAACCACATGACCGATTTGGAAGATGCAAGAGACATCGTAAAATCTGGGGATTATGAACTTATGAATATGTTATACGATGATGTGCCGGATGCACTCTCACAGCTTATCCGTACTGCTTTTATTCCAAAGCCGGGATACAAATTCTGTGTATCCGACTTCTCTGCAATTGAAGCCCGTGTTATTGCTTTTCTGGCCAAAGAGAACTGGCGTATGAAGGTATTTAAGGATAATGGTGATATCTACTGTGCCTCTGCATCAGCCATGTTTCATGTTCCTGTTGAAAAGCATGGCGTCAACGGACACCTCCGACAGAAAGGTAAAATCGCAGAATTAGCCCTTGGCTATGGTGGTTCTGTTGGTGCTTTAACTGCTATGGGAGCCTTGGATATGGGACTTACCGAAGACGAGTTACAGCCACTGGTTGATTCATGGCGAGCCTCTAATCCTAACATCGTTCAGTTCTGGTGGGATGTTGACCGTTGTGTCAAAACAGCCATCAAACAGCGTACTGCTACAGAAACACACGGAATCAGATTTATCTATCAGAGTGGTATGTTATTTATTGCACTTCCTTCCGGCAGACGCTTATGTTATGTCAAACCTAAGATTGGAGAAAACAGGTTTGGAGGAGAATCCGTTACCTATGAAGGTGTCGGTGCTAATAAGAAGTGGGAACGCATCGAATCTTATGGGCCCAAATTCGTAGAAAATATCGTACAGGCAATCAGCCGGGATATCCTCTGCCATGCCATGCGTACTCTCTCCCACTGCTTTATTGTTGGTCATGTACACGATGAACTGATCATTGAAACACCTATGGATGCTGACCTTACTGCTATCTGTGAACAAATGGGAAGAACACCTACATGGATTGAAGGACTACTCCTTCGTGCCGATGGATATGAAACAGCATTTTATAAAAAAGATTAAACAGAAAAAAGTAACCGTTAGCGTTACCGTCAGAAATTTGACAAAAATAACCCCGATGGCTCGTGCTACCATCGGGGCATTTTACATTATCTATGGTTGTCCAGTTTCTTAGCAAGTTCTGACATCACATCATCCTTACGACCTCTGAGCGTTCTTCTGGAAACTCCAATCTCGTCTGCGACAGACTGCTGCGATTCCTTGTTGGCTACCATCTTTACCAAACGCATCTTCTCATCTGTAAGTTCATTTAATGCATCATGTAAAGCATCAACAACAATCTTATATGCCACAAGTTCTGAGATGTCATTATCGTCCTCTGGATCATATCCAGTTTCAAGGAGAGCCTCATAAGATGTTTCTAATTTAATCTGCGCGTCTCTGTCACGCTCGTCCTTCCTTGCCCAGTTGTTGAAGGTTTTGTTCATGATATCTGCTTCTTCTTTTGAGGCTGCACCAAAAATCGCATAATAGCGTTTTTTTCTGCCTGGCAATGCAATGTTAGCAACTGGAACATCATGCTCCTTGTAATGCTTAACAGTTACTTCATCACCATCCTCAATCGGTACAAAATATGGAAAATCATATCTTGTAGCTCCATCAACAGTTACCTTACATTCGTTATTCTTTTTTACCATGATTGTCCTCTTTTCCGCCTTGCAGCGTTTCGCACTGAGCGAGGACAATCCGTCTGATGGCACGACAACGAGACGAGACACCATAGAATTTTAGAAGTACCCTTTATCGGTAAATCTAAATTCTATGTATCCTCGCCCAATGTCGGCCGCCATTTGGCTTAAATATTATTTTTATGAACATCTTTGGATGTTCAGATGGCATCACAGCGTCTGTGAAACCATCTCAAAACCCAAAGTCTGAATTTCTTATATTCCTTTATTCCCTCTTTACTTCTCAGCTTCTTATAAAAATGCAAACGGAGAATAAGAGAATAAGGGTTATTTTCGTTTCATGGCTCACATTAGCCATAAATGTTTCATAGTCAGGAATCTATATATCATTTAATAAACCTTGCGTTCCTCTTTACAGTTTTATTATAGATTCCGATTTTCCATCTGTAATTGCTCCTGACTTACACAAACTTACACAGCACTTACACAAAAATGAGCATAAAAAAAAAGAGGCTATTGCCACATGGCAATAACCTCAATAACTTTGATTTTAAACAAACATTTCTGGCATATTATAAATAACTCTTTCTACTTCTTGTCGAACAGATTCTCTGTCACAGTTCAGAAGAGTTCTTCTAATACGCATCACATTATTTGCATCAATTTCAATATACATTTCTTTATTTTGTTTTATAAATCTTGATGTTTCTCTAGTAAAACCGCATTTCTGTAATAATATGCTAATCTGATTTGTTGTGCCGTATTCAACATATTCATACCAGTCATTTCCAAGTTCTTCAACATTTTCTCTCTGCTTACAAGCATTGGAAAATTTCAGAAAATAATTTGATATTCTAAAAGTTACAATATTCTCTATAACATCAAGCACTTCTGCCATTACTGCATTTCTATGCTCTTTTGAATCATTGTAAGCAACATATGAATATCCATCTTTATCTTTAACTGTTGAACCTGGTGTATTCCTCTTATATTCTAATGCTCTCTCAATAATATAATTTAACCCATAACCATTTATCCATTGAAGAAGAATTACAGCGTACCATCTCAACATACCATGAGAACCAGTATTTTTATTTCTATGTCCAAGTGTTCCTGGTTCATACTGTTCCCACTTATATATTCTACAGAGCTGCTCTAAAAATTGTACAAGATTCGTATAATCTGTTGATGTATCTCCTGTCAAAACTGGATAAGATAGATTCTGGTTTACAGCACTTTGTAAATTACGAGCCTGATCGACTGATACATTTATATCATCATCTAGTGTACTTTCTTCCCTTTGAAAGTTTCTCTTTATCTGTGCTGTAGTCGCAGGATCCAGAAATTCCGAAAATTCCTTCATTACCCGAGAGTCTCTGTCTTTCATAATATCGTTCAGCAATAAAATCGAAAACTTTCTCATTAATGCGTAGCTATCATTTGTCTGGCTTTTTGGATGTCGTGGTATTTCAACCTGCCCTTTCAGAAGGCTTTGAACAACTTCTTTCTTCTGTGGCTTTGTCAATCCAGAATCAATAGAAAGTTTCTGCTCAGGAGCTTCTTTTTTCAATAATTCTACAAATTTTTCTTCCTTTACCTTTTCGTTACAGATAAGAAAACATTCCCATATAGATTAAACTCTATTCTTCCAACTCTTCCTACAAGATTCTTAAAATCAATAGCATCCATTCCAGCCCTTCCAATTTTATAATTTGTAACAAATAAATTATCTGCTGGAAGATTAACACCTTCTACCAATGTGCTTGTACAGAAAAGTGTCTTTATAAGTCCCTGTCTGAATAGTTCTTCAATGCGCAATCGAATTGTTGTCGGCAAGTATCCAATATGATAAGCTACACCTTTTTTTATGATATCTGCAAGATAGTATTCTGAGTGTACTTCCTGCTGTATTTCCTTTGATATCTTCTCCAAATCATCATTGCCATATTCTTGCAGTGAATCTGCATATTCAAGTGCCATTGCAACAGCTTGTCCGATAGCACTGCAGAATACAATGTTCTGTGCATTGCAGCCTACATTATTTAGGAGCGAAGTAAAATTCTCATTTTCCCTTAATCCTCTGATAAAAGTAGTCTCTTTTTTCTGCGGATTAAACATACGTATTTCATGTGTATCATAATTCACAATATATTTCATTTGACTGACAGGAGAATATGTAGATGAGATACCCATCGCAGTCACACATTCTTCATCACTTATTAATCGTAGATATACCTCTGGATTAGGAATGTTAGGTGATGCAAATATAATATGTGGTTTACATTCTCTTGCTGACAACATTTCTACAATTTTATAATAAAATGAACTTCTATCATCCATAGAAGATATTTTATGTGCTTCATCAATAAACAAATATGCAATAGTCTTGGTAGGATTATCAATCAAATAATACAGGAAACGCTCAGGTGTCATAACAAATATAAAATTATGTGACTGCTTTAAAGCAATATCACCTCCAGCTGTCACAACTCTATAATTATATTCTTCCAACATTTCCTTTAAATCATCTTTTATTATTTTATCACTGACCTCATTTATAAGAGCCTTGGTTGGGACTATAATAGCGTAATTCTCTCTTTTCTTTTCCAGAATCTGCTGTTTTATAAACATTCGCATAATGAATGACTTTCCCATAGATGTTGGTCCTGAATAACTAAAGTACTGATCAGATAAATGTTCATAAACTTTAGCCTGTGAACGAAAGAACTGTTTATCTCCATCAGCCGGAATACGCATTTTATCCATATCATACTGTTGGCACAGTCTATCCATGAAGAGTTTCTTCGTCACCATTTCCTTGTTTTTTGTCAAGCTAAGCCCTCTATAATTCCCTATATTGGATAACACCCCAGATAAATAATATGATATCCTTGCATCTTCTGGATGCATTTCCTGTAGCAATGCAACCATCTCCTGTGCCATTATCTTATGCGCATCACTTTTTGTTGGATGCGTAGAATTTGATAATAAATCTGCAAATCTAAGAGCATCATCAATATCAACAGGCATTTCTATAACATTATCATTACCTTGGTCGGCAAATACCCTAGCCCCATAATTATACAAAATGTTCTCATAGATTTCTTTTAAATATGTATTATTCTCCAAATCATCATATATCGCTTGTCCAAGTGTATTGTTATATTGTTCCATTACCTACACCTCCACTCAGCAAGTTCTGCATTATTTCATCTTTGTCATTATCAGCATCATCAAACGGCATAAAATAAAAATAGAAAGAATGATTGGCTATATTGCTATTGCTTACAATGGCAGCGTTTGCCAATTGTGCACTAATGTATGGTGCAATATCCTCTACATCTTGTTTCATTTTCTCCATTGCTTTAGTTCTGTAGGTATCATTATTATATTGTGACGGATCTATTCCCAATGAATACCCTATAAAAATCCCAAATGAAATATCCGGTCTTCCAGATGACGCCCTTGATGGTATCAATATGCTTTTTAAATATGTAGTAGTATCAGCGTCAAAACTACTTGATAACACCGCTCGATCCACCATTTTTCTCTCATTTCCTGAAACGCCTACTATATCATCCAGCCTCTGTATTACAGAGTCAACAGCATTTTTAATATTCCCTGTTATGTCTGATGCTGCAAGAACAAGCTGATACTTGTCACATCCCCCATCATTCAACTTCAATAAATGTACTCCATCTGTTCTACTTCCTGGAGTTCCAGCAACGATTTCTGCCTTTGTAAATATCTTAGGTGCTCCTAATACATCTTCAAGGAAAGCATATACCATAACCTCTCCTAAATCGTTACCTGTCCCCTTCTCACCGGGCGTTCCATGCTGATTCATTGCACGAATAGCTCGCAAGCAGGCAGAATGTTCTTTATGTCTATCACGCAAATTCTGCATTTCTGTTCTTGAAAGAACATAATAGCCAATATTATCAACAAGGAAATCATCAAGACAATCATATGAAAATTCATTATTTTCGATATCAAGATAGAACAGTCTGACTTGACTGTAATTTGGATTATTAAGTTGCCCAACTCCTTCACTTTCAATAAAAATCTGATCAAAATCATCCCTATTTAGAGTCCCTTGGAGTTGTTGCGTTCTAATAACAGGAGCCGTAATGATATTAATTGAATCTCTCTGGGATTCAAATGCATCAACATAATCTTTCGTTATAAAATTTGTTTTTCCATCTTTTCCGTTTCGATTTGCAACTTCGGCACAAGTATATATGAGAAAGCAAGCTAAAAACTCTGCTGCATCAACATCCACCATACTTAATAATTCTGATTTTTTATATTTTCCAAGATGCATACTTATGCTTATGCTATCTTTGCTGAGAATATCCTTAAGTGCAAGAACTATAACTGGTATTCTGTCCTCTAATATAAATTTAGACAGAAGATCTCCATTTAATCTACTAACCACATCCTCAAATATCACTTTTTTTGCTCCGTTAATAGCTTCATCTGGTACATTTGCTTGACTATCACGAAGTCTTGAGATTTTTGTATGATCGCCAATAATGCTATCCCCACCGACTGCCATAATCAGTTCAGAACATACATCCTGCTGCTGAACTCCTGCCTGTGTACTTGTCATCAACGTTTTCAATAAAGAACCAAAACATACCATAGTTCTTCACCTCCTAAAGCATAAATGTGATAATTTTTCTTTTATTTACCTAAAATTACAATTCTAGCAAGCTTATATTAATCTTTCTCTGCGTCAAATAACACTCATAAAGCATTTTTGCCGGAATCAGTCTTATCTGTATGTTTTCCAATCCTAATGCCTCAAGCATAGGCATCTTGGCTGTACCTTTCTTAACAATTTCATTTTCTTCTGTCGGCATAAGAAAACAGTTTTTCACCACAGCTATATTATGCGCCTTGATAAATTCCCGGTATGCAAGCTGATACAGATACTGCTTTGTCACATCTCCAACTCCCGGATTTCCACGGAGTGATTTCCCCTTTTCAAGTTGGATGTTATAATACTTTGCATCAAATATAATGAAATAATCAACTCCATCAAACTTTGGAATACTAATCAAATCCGGGATTAAAGTATCTGATGCAGTTTCTGTTGTATCAACTCCCTCCCATATAGGTTTCTCAATAATTTCTATAAGAGTTTTCTTCTTCATTGACTGATACTGTTCCGCCAAAGGCGCTGACATCTTAAGCTGTCCCAATGTTGTATGCAGTTTGTTATCAAAAACCTCTGCACAGACCTTTTCCCAAACTGCATGGTAAGCCGTTGTTCCAAACATACTGATGCCATCATTTTCCTCAAGCATTCTTCTGTCCTGTGAAATATAGGCATACAGAGTCTTTAATAAAATCTGTCTTCTTGTATTAAATTGAACATTCAGTTCCTTATAAATACGCTCAAGAATGTAATCTCTATCTCCAAAATCCTGTAACCCCTCTTCTGAGAGTTCCAATGCATCCATATCGAATAATGTATCCAACTGCGCCGCATGCAATTGATGGGAACATTGTGTCAAAACACACTCATGCAGTCTTTTGAAATAATCCATATCATCATCCACGGTCTTTCCCGTGTACAATTCCATATAATATGGACGATTATCTTCAATTAATGCAAAGCTCTCATCTATGGTCTTTCCCCACAGAATCTCGCCCTCTCCATTCACTTCTACAATATCTTCACTGTTAGTGTAAATTCCGTACTCATAATAATCATTCAGCAAGAAAAGAATTACTGCCAAAATATTAAAACTGCGATTCTCCCCATTGCCATTGAACACATTTATTATCTGTTCTTCAGAACGACTGTACCTTTCCAGAACCTTTACCACCTGTTTCATTTCATCAAGCGGATCTTCCCTTTTAGATAAAAGATATTTTGGAAATACCTTTACAACACGACTTCCACAAGTGATAATTCCCACATAGGTAAATACATAAAGACAATCACCACTCTCGGCTGTTTCCTCTGTAATCTCTATATCTTCATCCATCAAGTCGGACATCTCCAACTGGTCCGTACTATTCTTTACACTTTTCAATACTCCGAAGGCTTTCAAATTCTTTATGAACTTTTCCACGCCGGATTCATCAAAGGAGAATATGCTTTTTAAATCATTCTTGGTGTATCTTTTTTGCTCTCTGACGTAGCTTGATACAATTTTCATTACGCATCATTCCTTTGTTTATCATAAAATGTCTCTCTGAAAGTTGGTCCAAATATTGCCGTTCCCTTTTCATCAAATGCCTCACATACTGATGAATATTTACTACTGTCACAGCCTTCAAAGAATCTATGCTTCCCCTGTTTTACGGCATCCTCATAAAGATACATAATAACTTTACTCTTGAATGCATCAATGAATCTATCGGTATCAATAATCATTCCATTTTCGTTAGATGTAATTACCTTCTTTGATAGGAAAAATGGTCCCATCAACTTATCTTCATTAATCTTGAAATCAGAAGATGACATCTTATCATTAATTGCCTTACGAAGAGTATTCCATTCAATTGGCTCATCACTGCCAGGAAGCACAATCTTTCCGATACCCTTAATCTTTTCTTCATTCTCATTGATTCCAAGATATTCAAAATTCCATCTTCTCTTAAAAGCTGTATCCATTGGGAATACACCCTGGTCTGCGCTATTCATCGTTGCCCATATAAACATATTGTTGGGAATACGAATTTTTTTGTAATTGTCAGCATTTCCTCCAAGTTCCCTTGCAAGATATCTTCTGATATCTTCCGATGCCTGAATTTCATATTCACTGACACCATCATCATCCCGGTCAAGCAACTGGAACACATCGCCAAAGACTGCTGCCACTTTAGCCCTATTGATTTCTTCAATCAAAAGAAGGTGCGGCTGTGGAGTATCTGTTCTTCCACTCTTAAGAGCTTCCACATAAACCCTCATAAACGGACCGGGAACAAAATCATAACGAATGCTGTTACCGTCCTCATCCATAACAGGCTTATATGTTCCTACAAACTGCGAATATGTATAATCTGGATGGAAAGTTACCCGCTCATAAGTACCTGTAGTGTCTTTCATCAGTTCTTCACAATCATCCTTTAAGCCATAACTTTTACCCGTGCCCGGAGCACCAAATACTATACGATTCCTCTCATATTTTGCTTTAATATCTGTATTAAATACTAGCTTCATATTTTCATCTTCCTCTTCAATTCTGTCATCGTCTTTCTGATATATGCCACGCAACAAATCTGATACTGCAGACTTATAATCATTCAACGACCAAATGGACATTGCCGTCTTTAATGAGTTATGAAAGCCGGAAGATAAAACGGATCTACTGATATTCTTTTTAAGCCATCTTACTTTTCGTGTATTCTTATAATCAGAACTCTGATCAGGGTATTCATTTGTGTCATAATAATATTCCGACTCAATCCTACCAATATGAAATACAGAGTTTTCCGCATAGATGATATAGTCACCTTCCTTAACATCATTAAGAAATCTCCAGACCTGACCTATATCTTGCCCTCTTCCTCTACTATTCTTCTCAAAATGCTCATCATAGAGAGCTGCCAACGATCCTTTATCCGATATGTCCGACAAATCTCCCATACGAGACCATCCAATACAAACATGGGGATTATCTTCCGACAAAGCATTATTCTTTTCTTTAATATGAATTCCAAACAAGCTGTGCGAAAATACTTCCTCACAATCATCATCAGACACCAAATTCTTCAAATATTCAAGATATTTCTTTAATGCACTTCTCTGTGTATTATTCTTCTTCTCAGAATGATCAAGCACTTCAATGGTGGTCTCTACATCACCGATATTTGTGGTATAAAATACACTTCTATCCGACATTATGGAAAGTGGCGTGTTAGCTATATTACTTACATACTGGTCAATGGATGAATTACTATACGGATTTCCAGCATCAGAATCCCCTTCTGGCTTAACCTGTAATCCCATCCAATAACGAAAGAGTCTCTTATTTCTTTCTTCCGGATCTTCACTTTCCACATCAATATCAATATCTTCTGACAAATATGGTCTATTATCATATAGTTTTAGGTAATCATATATACCATCTTTTCTTATTGCTGAAATGTAGATACCAAGCCTATTCTTAATTCTTTCAAACATATTACTTGGTACATAATCATTAGGAATTATTATTTGGTTTCCCGGACCATTTCTTGAACCGTTTTTTGTTCCTGAAATCTTTTCAATTATTGTTTCATTGCATTCCAAACTGAATACATAGTCATTAAACTTATCAACTTTATTATTTACACCAAAACAAAAATATTTCAATCCATTTTTTAACGCATATTTCCAAGCCACACCTCTTTCATATGCACCACTGTCTCTTGTATCAAAATAATTCTTTGTATTATCCTGTTTATGAACAAGTGGATAAATAAAAATAACTATCTTCTCTCCTGAATCAAGTGTTAATACAAAGCCTCTATTTTTGGTATCATTAATGTATTCTTTTCTTTCTTCTGAAATACCCAAATATCCATTTAATGTATCAACAGCCTGCTGAGTAGTATATGCCATACCAACACCTCCATTACTCATTGTCGAACCGTTGTAGAATGTCGTACACTGCATTTGCACAACATTTTGCAAACTGTGGTGGAACCGCATTTCCAATCATTTTATACAATTCCATATTGCTTCCATCAAAAATATAATCGTCTGGGAAAGTCTGCAATCTTGCAGCCTCTCGTACAGTCAATGTTCTTTGTTGTGAAGAATCAGGGTGTATATGCCTCAATCCATCTTTATATAAATGAGCAGGTATCAAATTACTCGGCTCGTCCCATCTAATAACATGATATTTGTGTACATTAGACGATTTTCCTGTCATGTCAGTATAAAGTTGTTTTAAAGCTTTAATAGACGTATACTCACATCTTCCTGATTCAATGTCCTCAGTCAGTAATTTAAAAATGCCAACATCCCTATCACTCTGCCACCTTGCAATATGATTAGGAACATTTGGACTCGGTAAAGAATGACGAGTTCTTGTTCCATTTACTTTTATATCTTCTGCAACAGGGTACAACTTGGGTAAATCTCCTATTGCATCTAATACGGTTTTCTTTTTCTTTGATTTATATTTGGGAAGTTCCTCAGTATAAAACTGCTTAACAATAGTTTCTGCCTTTTCTCCAAAATAGTCCCTTTTTACGCCAAAAATAATAATTCTCTTTCTATTCTGCGGAACACCATATTCTGTAAAATCTATAATTGCTTCACTTAAATTTTCTAATAGGCAATACCCTGCTTCAGCAAAACTTTCTTGGATTATTTCTATGATGTTCCTGTCTCCCGGTTTTGCACTTAATATTCCCGGAACATTTTCAAAAACAAATGCTTTAGGCTGATATCGTTCCAATACCTTAATATAACTTTCAAAAAGATAATTTCTGTAATCATCCCGCATTCCATTTTCATCTCTAACACGTCCTGCTATTGAATATGCCTGGCATGGTGGACCACCAATGATTACATCAATACCATCTGCTTCTTCTATCAATTTATCAAGCCCAACCGAACTTCCATAATCAGGATCATCATTCCATCCAAAAAACAATTCTTCGGTTCTTTGAATATCAAATCTCAATACTCGTTGGTCTGCATCATTGTATTTCCACTTTTCCCTTAGTCTTTTTTCGAGATTTCGGCATGGAGCCTTTTCCCACTCAACAGCAGCAACTGTATCATAATGACCTGACTGTTCAAATCCATCCATCAGCCCCCCACAGCCCGCGAATAAATCAATCGATTTAATCTTCTCATTCTTCATTATCACTATTCTCCTGAATTATTGATAACACAGTTTCACCTAATGCCTGCCCTAAAAGGGGCGGTACAGCATTTCCAACCTGTCTGCTTTGCTGTGTTTTTGTTCCAGTAAATATGAAATCATCTGGGAAAGACTGCATCCTTGCACTTTCCCTTACTGTGGGAACTCTGTTATATTGATAATGGAATAGATTTCTATGTCCAGTATCCACAGTTCTTGCAGGAGCATTCCCATTCAAACGTGTCCATGCCATATGAAACTTCCTACTTTCTCCCCATCCCTCTGGAAGATCTTTATAATTCCCACCTTCTGGAACAAGTGCAATTGTGTCCTTAACCATTTGTGTATGATTCGTTCCAATATGATTATAAAGTACTGAGCAATTTCCTCTCATCAATTTTTGATAATCGGTTAATGGCTCTTGCTTATACTCTGCTTCTTCGGTTCCCAAATCATTCTCCAATGACGGCAAGTCACTAACAGCGTCACGACAAGTTAGATAATTCTCTGGTGCAAGTTTTTCTTTTGGAAATTTAGGCATTCCAATATCCTTTCTAATTCCCATAAAAATTAACCTTTTCCTCATCTGAGGAACACCATAATCTGCAGCACATAATATTTTACACTCGATGTTATATCCCATTTTCTTGAAACGATGCAGAATCTCATCTTTTATTTGTCCTTCATATAATGTTGCCATACCAGGAACATTTTCAATAATAAATGCCTTAGGTTGATACTGTTTTACAATCTCAATTACGGCAAGATACAACTTGTTTCTTTCATCGTCAAAATTTCGAGGTCCTGTTAAAGAAAATCCTTGACATGGTGGTCCCGCAATAACTACATCTATTTCTCTATTTCCTGCAATTCTCTTTATTTCGTCAAAAGTTTCTTGTTTTGACAAATCTGCATTCAGTGCCACTGCACCATTATGATTTTTAGCAAATGTATTAAGTGCAGCCTGATCATTATCCACTCCTACGATAATATCAAATCCGGCATCCATAAATCCTTTTGAAAGTCCACCACATCCGGCGAATAAATCTATTGCATTCATTATGTAATCATTCTCCTTTAGTTTTCTTTTGTGAATTCACAGATATCCGAAATATCACAATCAAGCTTGTTACATATCTTCATAAGGACTTCCATACTAACTTGCTGATTTTTACTGAGTTTTGCCAATGTATTTGTACCAATGCCTGTAATAGTTCTTAAATCACTTTTGTTAGGCATTCCTTTATCAATCATTAATTTCCATAATTTATTATAACTCACTTCCATGTTGCACCTCCGTAAAATAACAATCGAATTCACACCATCTATTATAACCTGGGAAATATATTTTATCAACGGAGAAATAAAATATTTCCCCCTCTATATTTTTCAGAATGTATGTGATATAATTTACTTATCAAAAAATAGGAGGATTTTTATGTCGATTTATGTAGATAATCTTGAACCACTTATAATGGCCAATGCAAACTCAAGTGACGAGATAATAATCATTAGTGGTTTTTTCTCGATTGATATTATTGAAAATATAGCAAAAAAAGGCATACCTACAGTATTCTACTATGGTATGTATTTGCGTAACGGAATAAGTACCTCATACTATAATTCTTTCAAAAAATTAGAGGCTACCTATCCCAATTTAAAAATCAATATTCCTATTGCTTATCATGTACACACAAAATGCTATATTTTTAGGCAATCAGGTGTAACAGTAAATGCACTTGTCGGTTCAGCCAATGCTTCAACTTCTGCTTTAGCCACAACAGCTAATAGTGAGTTACTCACACCAATTGACTCTCCAACCGACAGACTTTTTTTAGATAAATACGCAGCCGATATCGATTCTGCTTCTGTTCATTTCGATAACCCAATTATTATTCCGTCTGCAAAAACAAAAGCTCTTTCAGTATCCGCCAAGAGAGCCAAAAAAAGCTCCAAAGAGTTGGAATAACTATACAGGAAACCCTTTCTCTGCAATCATCCCACTTTATTACATGGATAAAGGGAAACCTATAGTCCATAATGTTGACGGATTAAACTGGGGAAATGGACCGCATTCTTCATCAAGCCCAGATATGGAATCTGTTCTTCCAATAAGAAAATTTCATATTACTAATTATCCTTTGCTAATACCTTTTAATGGTGCTGTAGGTTCTGGATCTGGTGGAAAAATCCAACGAATGCAAAGTCCTATTGACATGACATGGGACGATGGAACTAAAATGAAAATGGTATTTCAACAAGGTGGTGTCGAAGTGCCGTCAAAATCTAATCGTGCTCCCGGCGCCGCTTATCGTCAATACCCTAAAGCTCTTACATCTAATTCAGGTGGCGAGGAACTGGGCGTATATTTAAGAAAACGCCTTGGTCTTCCATCCAATGCAATCGTCACTTATAACGACTTACGTACATACGGAAGAGACTACGTAGCCCTCACATTAACAAATGCCGGAAATTATGAATTGGATTTTAGTGTATAATGATTTAAAAAGAAGAGGAATTGCATAGCAAAACTCCTCTTCTTTTTATTAAAGCCATAAACAATTACAGAATTCCTATAATGTAACAATTTAACGCTTATCTACTACCATTTAACGATTATTCACATTTTCTTGTTTTCATCCCACCATTCGTAGTCTTATCGTAGTGCCGTGTTGTGTTGACTACCAAAGTATGCCCCATTTTGCCCCATAAAGTACCGATTTTACTGCATTTCCACAGCCCTTCCATGGCAGATGAATAACACTTTAATCATAAAATTCTCCTGTTCTATCTCGCTATCGCTCGATGTCGCGACAGTCGCCAAATAGCCAATTATGCAAGCATATTGACATATTAGGCTCGTTGTTACGCGCAAAATGCCCTGTATTGCCGAGTTTTGCAAGGTTTTATCGGCTTTTCCGGGCATCGTATTTTTCTTGTTTATAACTACACTTTTTGCAAAATACTTCAAAATGGTGCAATTCAAGGCAATGTGTAGTAGTCAAATCGTAGTCAGTTAAGGGGGTTCAGACTACTGACGGGGGTGTGCATTATTTAACGAAAGGGGACTGAGATAGGCATACTCTTGTATTATCGTCTATAAAACTAAAGCATCAATTTGGGTCTGTTGCTTTAATTTCAGTTACACAAACTGGAATTGAGATTTCATGTATTCCAAGGGATTTAATAATTGTTATATTTTATTATCAAATATCTCTCAAGCCTTTGAAAACACTAAGTTTGGCGCAGGTGAGCTTTCCCTTATTGTTTCCCTTGTGTTATATCGTCCCACCAGTGTTTACGAACTCTGATAAGGGCAAATACAAGGGCAAAAAAACTGATAACACATTATAGCACAAAATGAAAATGACATGGTGAACTGATTGAAACGCTTCTGATTTTTGTAAGAAATGATTGATTGAATGATAAGGAGATTTGATACAATGAGAACAATATTTGCAGAATACAATCCACAACGTAATAGTGTTGATGTTTATACCTCTGCGAGCTATATGCTCCGCATTGACTGTTGGGAAGCAGAAAAGAATTTAAAAACTACGCCTGGCTCAGATTGTGCATTAAATGCACTTGCAATTGATGAACCGCTTGAATATGTACGATTATATCTGGATGGGAATATGCAGATGTGGGTAGATGCGGAAGATTCATTGGAAATCTTTTAAAATAATCCAAACTTACGTCAGCTACCACATACATGTAAGTTGTCATCTGTTTGTGTAATAACTAAAAACATTGACTTTAAAAATCAAAGCCGCCGTTATATAAATACATGAAATTGAATCTGCTTTGCGACGGCTTTTTCTTTTACCATTTGTAAAAATAGAAATAATCAATATAGTTCAGGCACTTTTCTTTTAAAGATAAGTAGTGTAGCAATGACGGTAACAATAGCAACTAAGATAACTTGCATTATGGACTCCTGATTGGTTGTGTTTTTGGTGATAATAACTTGCCGTAACACAATAACAATCAAAGAAGTAACGATTGTTGCAGGAACAGATTTTCTGATCATGCCAATAATAAATGACCACAGAGACAGCACCATACATATAATCACAGTGGTTATTGCCATTGGTATCCATGTTCGGAGCATTGATGGTTGAAATGTTCCCTCCAGCATATTAAAGGATTTATCCGCAAATATAATATAACTGCTACAACAGATATATCCAATCATCATTGAAATCGCTGTATAAACCATGATTATAGTTAATTTGCTGGCAATCAATTTTATTCTGTTTAAAGGATAAGAAAACATAATCGTAATTGTTCGATGATTATATTCTCCAATAACCAGCTTTGCCGTTAAGACCGACGAGTACACAAGAAAAATGAATGACATCAATAAGCCAATGACAAGGTATGTGCTTTCAAATGTGTCTTTGACCTGTTTGGGGTCTGTCATGCTATCCCATAAAGATATTGTAATGAAAAGGATGCTGAAAAGAATTGCGGCAAACATAAAGATAATATTTTGTGCAATACCAAATTTTTTCAGTTCCAGTTTGATCAAATGTGTCATCTCATTTTTCCTCCTCTGTAAGCTTGAAAAAGAAATCTTCCAGTGTGTCTTGCTTGCGTCCCATGCTCTCCAAACCAATCCCGTTCTCAATGATGGCTTTTGACAGAGCTTTACCTGAAATATCAGAATCATAAATGTGGATAAATTCTTTATCTAATACACTAAAATTCGTGATTCTCATGTTTTCAAGCAGTGCAGCAACACGAGTCACATCGTCAACCTGCAAGCTGATATAATCTGTTTGATGCTTATGGATTTCTTCGATAGGTAATTCTGTTAAGAGTTTTCCGTGTTGAATAATTCCAATCGTATCAGCAAGAAGATCCACTTCGGATAGAATGTGGCTGGATATAAAAATAGTTGTTCCATCTTCTTGATTTAGCCGTTGAAAAAGGGTTCGCATTTCACGAATCCCCTCAGGGTCTAAAGCATTGATCGGTTCGTCTAAAATCAAAAATTCTGGCTTTGCCAGAATAGCTCTTGCAATAGCAAGTCGTTGTTTCATACCCAACGAGTAATGACAAACTTGTTTTTTCTCGACATTCTGCAAGTCCACCAAATGCAAAACCTCATCGATTCGTTCCTTGTTGGGAAATCCCATATACTCACAGTGCAGCTCTAAGTTTTGTCTGGCAGTCATTTTATCGTAAAAGTATGGATTCTCAATAATAGAACCAACCTTTTTGAATATTTCATAACTGTGACTGGTAACTTTTTCGCCTAAAAGCTGAACCTCTCCAGCATCTGGCTGGATAAGACTCAAAATCATTTTCATAACCGTGCTTTTTCCTGCGCCGTTTGGACCAACAAAGCCATATATTGCCCCTTTAGATATATGCATATTTACATCGTCTACAACAATATTATCTTTGTAGGCTTTTCGCAAACCTACGGTTTCCATAATATAATCCATTTTGTGTGCCTCCTTTATAGCTGCCATTATACAAAATGGACTTCTCTTTTCTCTGTCATAAATCTAACGATTTTCTAACTTTTTCAAGATGATTGAGAAAATAGTTTGCTCATTTTGTACACTATAAACTTCTAAGTCTGCCCCAATTTGTTCAGCAAGACATTTTGAAATTGAAAGCCCCAAACCACTGCCGGAAGTTTTTCGGGCTGTTGTATAATTCCTTTCAAAGATCTGTTTTTGCTGCTGTGGTGATATCCCATCTCCTCGATCTTCTATTTCAATAATGTTTTTTCCATTTGATGTGGTGAGCCTTAAAGAAATATACTTACCATCACCACCATGTCGGATGGCATTGTCTATCAGATTTTTTAAAATGCGTTGTAATGCCTCGTTATCTGTATAGGCAAAAATCGGTGTATCCGGTATCTGAATATTGACTTCAAATTGTTTCTGTTCAAGAAGGTCATAGTAGTCCAAAATTGTATCTTGGCAAATCCTTGATATATTTTCCTTTTTCATTTTAATAGAAAAATCTCCAGAAGTTATTTTAGACATTGTAAAATAGTCGTTAATTGTTGAGATTAAATCATCAGCCTTTTGGTCTATTTTAACAGCCATAGCATGAACATTTTCAGATGCAGAGTAAGTGTTTGTTATATTGGAAAGCATTTCACTATTTCCTTTTAGAACAGTGAGTGGAGTTCGGATGTCGTGAGAGATGTTTGTAAGGACTTTCGCCATTGCCTGTTTACTCTGCTCAAATTGTGACTTTTTTGTATAAAAATCCTGAAGCAGCTTATTAAGTGCAGCGCTTAATTTCTTGATACTATCATTATCTGTAGGTATAAGTACAAAGCCATTTTCAGAAATGACAGAAATAGTATCAAGCCTACTTGTAATATAATCAATTTCTCGTACTAATTTTTTGTGCTGTATCTGTTGCCAGATCAATATAAAAACCATAACAAATGAAAGAACCACAAATAAAATCATCATCTATTTCTCCTCCATCTTATATCCAATGCCCCATAAAGTTTTAACATAGGCTGTACTGTCTTCTGCATTGCTCTTCAATTTCAAGCGAAGACGATTGATGTGTGTATTCAACACATTTTCATTTCCAAAATATGGTTCTTTCCAAATCAGTTCATATAGCCTTTCCTTTGAATAAGCCTGCCCCGGATGGCTTGCTAAAATGTATAAAATTTGAAATTCAATTGGCGTTAAATCTATGGTTACTCCTTTGCGCTGAACCATGTGACTATGAGGGTCGATTTCTATATCTTTAATTTTGATAATTGAATTATTCGGTAACGCCTGGTAGGTTCTTGCTCGTCTGATGTTAGCCTTTATTCTAGCAGTAAGCTCAATGAGTGAAAAAGGTTTTACCACATAATCATCAGCACCCAAATTCAATCCTAATGATTTGTCTATATCATTGTCTTTAGCAGTAATAATAATAATTGGTATCTTGCTGACTTTACGAATTATCTTAATAATCTCCATCCCGCTTATATCCGGTAACATAAGATCAATAAGCGCAAGCGCATATTCATCATAGCTTGTAATTTTCTGGATAGCTGACATACCATCATTAAAAGCTGTCACTTCAAATTCTCCTGATAAATAATCGTTTATCATTCCTCTTATTTCTTTATCATCTTCAATCAATATTATCTTGTTTTCTATCATGATTACTCCTTGATTTTTTATTCTTCCGTCAATAGGTTTTTCTGCATCTTTTTTTCTCAACCAAATGGTTGTCTTTTTTACTTCTACCAAAACATTATAGTTCCCTTGCTCGGACAAAACAAGTTATCCACTTTCATTCATTCACAGAATCTGTATATCGACATAATCAGTCTTTTTATCTTGCATCATGAAATGACCAATTATGCCGATTTATTGTTTAACAGTTTTAGGCATGGTATAGTATGTTTTAGTAATATCCCCTTGTTTCCCGCCAGCCTTTCACATACCATCTTATCACGACATATATTACCTGTACCAATAACAATAGAAACAGTAGATTGACTGGTAATATTGTCCTTATCCAATCTGCGAAATAGATTGCTATTGCCATACTTACGAGTATCACCATTATGGTAATCATATCCCAACAGTATTTCTTATATAGCCCTGCAATCTTTATTTCGATGAATGCCAAAAGTATTCCCACACCCACCAGACATCCACCGGAAATCAGTATTCTTATCATCCAGTATATAATTCCGGCAACGACAGGATTGGATATTCCATTGCTAACCTGTGCCACATTCTTCCCTGCCAGTATAGTCAATCCTGCAATGTTCTGTATAAAAGTGGCGATTGTATCAAAGAATACCACGCAATCAGAAATAAATATTTTTGACCGTATCATCTGAAAAAGAGTAGTTGATACGGAATACCATATCAGCAGAAACATCAATGCTTCATATATAGCTGTTTTTGCTTTATATCTGCCTGCCAGTTTTTCTCTCTGTGTATCATACCTTTCTTTAGCTTTCAGATAAGCTGTCTGTTTACAATTCCCGCACTTTTGATAGAGCACCGGCTTTTCAACCGGTATCTCTACGATTTTCTGATGTGTCCGGGCATAATCCCGTTCCTGTTCTGCCTGTCTCTGCTTATCTCGACATTCCTCTATCATGGCTTGGGCGGTGTGCGTTTTCTTTTTCTCGCTCTGCAATAATTCTTTTGTTTTCCTCAAGTCGTTCTTTAAGGCTTGAATGTTCCCTGCTCTGTTCTCGCTGTTTAACCTCTCGTTCAAGGTCAGCGATTCGTCGAGCTGCACTCTCAGTTCCTCGATAGTCCGGTCTTTCTGGTCGAGTTCTTCCTGCATCTGCTCCGTCAGCAGTTAGCAATTTCTTCCAGTTTGATCGTCGCTCTTTGAGTTTTCGTATTCTATCATCTATATCCCTCGCTTTCTCTATCTGCTGTTCAATGTCAGCAATTCGCTGTTCTGTTTCTGCAATAGCCGGTTCTCGCTGTTAATTTCTGTGCTAATTCCTGCCATTGCTGATTCTCGTCTGTAAGTCGCTGTATCTGGTCTGCCTTTTCTTCCAGAAGCATCAGCAGTTCTTCTGTATCCGGCAAGATTTGAAGCAGCTCTGATAATTCTTTCTCTAATTGCTGCAATCGTTCTTCCTGCTCCTGAAAGCACATCAGCTTCTCGTCCTTTTCCTGTATCTCCTGAAGCATCTCTGCCATGATATTCTGCTGTTCCTCTATCTGTGTAATCATTTCTTCCATCATGGGAATTACTTCTTTGCTTTCTTCTAATGTCATTCAACCACTCCTTCCATATTGACAATGCACCGGATACCTTACCAAAGGTTGTGATTACCTTTTGCAGTAGTGCATTTTGTTTTTTAATCATCTGGTTTTCCTCTACCTTCCATGAACCATTCCATATCTGTCCGGTGAGATATTTTTCCTCAATCTTTCTTGCATCCGCACCCTCATGAATCGTAGGGATTTTTAATTTGCCCTGTCTTTCATAAGAGCGGTGGTCAATCTGATTGTCTATGGATAAATGCCGGTTACACATCCCAGCCCATTCGCTTCGCCATAACTCACAATTCTTTGGATTATTCCAGCCGGTAGCATCGGTCAGAACCCGTTTCCATTGTTTTCGGTTTCTTGCCCCGACTTTCTGTACTCCGTTTTCATCAAGTACCGGAATGCGGATTCCATGCCGATCAGGATTTTTCTTATCCTGCCACCAGTCCGGGTGGGATTCATCAACCACGATATTTCCGTCAGTATCTCTGACAAAATCCCAGTCCTTGACTTCCTTGTTGCCCCATGAGTGGTCTGGATTGAATGGTCGCATGGTTACAAGTAAATGCACATGTGGATTTCCATCGTTCTTATCGTGTATGCTCCAGTCGACACACATTCCCTTATCCACGAAAGTCTTTTGAATATATTCGGTTGTATAATCAATCTGTTCCTGTCTGCTCCATTCTTTCGGCAGGGAAAATTCAAATGAGCGTCCAAGCTGTGCATCTGCATTTTTTTCTATCTTTAAGACCTCATTCCATAGACGCTGTTTCTGAAATGTGATTTTAAACTTTTCCAGTGCGGCATCTTTATCATCCGCTCTTTTATAACGGATAGACTGTTGAAACCTTTTTATATTTTCTTCCGATACATGCAGCCATTCAGGAGGTGCATTTTCGCACATCATCAGACTGGTGTAGACGACTTCCTTTTTGGAAGTATAGTAACTGATTCTGCCTGTTTCCTCATTCTTCATCACATCTCCATTAAGATATGCCGATGCGGATATGACAGATTTTCCTTTACTGCGCCCGACAATCTTTACTGTAAAGTGAAATATCGCCATGATACGATTCCCCCTTTCTGCCGTATCCGGCATTGATTTCCGACAGCATCTTCTTCTGGTTTTGCAGGAGTGAAGCTGTCGGAACGCCCTCTGCACAAGAGTGCCCCCTGCGGCATGAGCAGGTCTGGCTGAAAGCCCCGCCGACGGAACGAGCCCGGCAAGCGTAAGCGCAGACCGGTTGCCACTTGTGGCAAACTTATAAGGACGACCTCTGGTTGTCCATAAGTGCGCCCTTCATTCAAAGGCAATGAAGGGAATGGAAAACCCACTCCCTCCGCCATTACACTTCCTCCATGTCTGTAACTAATTCTTTCTGCATCGCTTTTGAGAAAAACTTCCCGTTTGTTTCCTGCCTTTTTAAGAAGCCTATCAACTTTGGTAAATCTTCCTCCTCAATCGGACAGCCAAGAACCGATTCCACCGCTCCTCCAATCTGACAGAGCCTGTGGGTTCGTTTTTTACTTTCTTCCGCTTTCTTTCTCTTTTCCAGTTCCTTCCGCTGTGCTATGAGCTTTTTTGTAGCTTCAATGCTTTCCTGTTCCTTTTTCTCTAATGCACGTATTCTTTCTTCATAAGTCTTTGTTGATTTCGCCATATCGTCTTCATCCTTTCTTTTTCCGATAAACAACAGTTCCCGGTTGCATATCAGGAGAAGCACATGGTATAATCCTCTTGCGTGTAGGTATATCATGGCTTCGGTCTGATAGAACCTTTGGCGGTTTCGTAGGAAGCCGCCTTTTTAAGTTGCCACATTTCTTGTGACAGCTTTTACATTTCCTTTATCCCTCAGATCTCGCCCCTCGTTGGCTTCCATGAACTTTTCCAGAATGTCAGTTTTAATAAGGACTTTTCTTCCGACTTTTAATACCGGAAGCTTCTTCCATTCAACCAGCTTTCTCAAAGTGTTTCTGCCAATTCCTGTATAGTCGGCTGCTTCCTCGATGGATAATGCAATCTTTCTTTCCGTCATCTTGTCACCTCCCGTTAAATTGCATTATGCAATTTTTGTTGTGCTGTTAGTATAGCGGTTTTATATTGCGTTGTCAAGCGTTATGAAATTTTAAAAATAATCATTAAATTGCATATTGCAATTATGTGGGGTACATGCTATAATTCATACATACCGAAAAAGGAGGCAATCAGCATGAAAGATAAAGAACTACGCAAGCTGATAGGTAGCAGGGCAAAACAGCGTCGTCTGGAATTAAATCTGACACAGCCTTATGTTGCAGAGAAGATGGGAGTTACCGCTTCCACAATCCTGCGTTATGAGAATGGTTCGATTGACAATACCAAAAAGATGGTGCTGGAAGGTCTTTCGGAAGCACTTCATGTATCTATTGAATGGCTCAAGGGGGAAACCGATGAATACGAAACCGATATTACGGATAAGAAAGAATTACAGATTCGTGATGCAATGGGCGATATTCTCAAACAGTTACCTCTCGACCTTAGTAAAAAGGAAGATGCTTTTTCCAAAGATTTACTGCTGTTGATGTTAAAGCAATATAACCTGTTTCTGGAATCATTCCAGTTTGCCTGCAAGAATTACAAGGGCAGCACAAATGAAGCTGATATTGCAAAAGTAATGGGGTTTGAATCGAATGATGAATATAACGAAATTATGTTTCTCCGGGAGATCACCCATACTGTTAATGCTTTTAATGACATGGCAGATATTGTAAGGCTCTATTCCAAGAAACCGGAAATGGCAGAACAAAGGCTTGAAAATCTTTTATCAGAAGTTTTGTATGAGGATTCCGATTCGGTATAGAACGACAACCGGAGTTATGATACAATGAGCACGAGCGAGTCAGGCTGTTTACAGATTTGACGAGCGGCGAATTGGCTTATGGACTTGTCCATAAGATGCCTACACGCAAGAAGCATTTCATCAGTTCCGATTGTCTGATATCGAAAGGAGACACACGATTATGGCAAAAGGATCTGTAAGAAAAAAAGGAAGAAATGGTACTACCGCTTCTATGTAGAAGATGCAAGCGGCAATCTGGTTCAGAAAGAATACGCTGGAACAGAAAGCAAAAGTGAAACGGAAAAACTGCTCCGTCAGGCAATGGACGATTACGAAAGCAAGAAATTCATTGCAAAGTCGGAAAATATTACAGTTGGAGAATTACTTGATATATGGGCAGAGGAAGAATTAAAGACCGGTACTCTCAGTAATGGGACAGTCCAGAATTACCTTGGTGCTATTACCAACATCAAGAAGCATCCAATTTCAGAGAGAAAGTTGAAAAATGTAACATCTGAGCATTTACAAGCCTTCTTCGATCTGCTTTCCTTTGGTGGCACTTATCCAGATGGTTCAGAAAGAAAAGGTTACAGCAAAGATTACATTCGTTCTTTCTCGGCAGTATTACAGCAGTCATTCCGGTTTGCAGTATCACCAAAGCAATATATCACTTTCAATCCGATGCAGTATATTAAGCTGAAATACCAGACGGATGAGGTTGACCTGTTTTCTGATGATGACATGGATGGCGATATACAGCCAATTCCACGAGAGGATTATGAAAGACTGATTGAATTTCTACAGGATTACAATCCACCGGCAATACTTCCAATCCAGATAGCTTATTATGCAGGACTTCGTATCGGTGAAGCCTGTGGTCTGGCATGGCAGGATGTAAATCTTGAAGAACAGTGCCTTACGATCAGACGCAGTATCCGATATGATGGTTCAAGGCACAAGAATATCATCGGACCAACCAAACGAAAAAAGGTAAGGATTGTTGATTTTGGAGATACACTGGCAGAGATTCTTCGCAATGCCCGAAAGGAACAACTTAAAAACCGAATGCAGTACGGAGAACTTTACCACAAAAACTACTACAGAGAAGTAAAAGACAAAAACAGAGTTTACTATGAGTTCTATCATCTGGACGGAACAGAGAATGTTCCAGAAGATTATAAGGAAATATCCTTTGTCTGCTTAAGACCGGATGGAAGTTTGGAACTGCCAAGCACGTTAGGAATTGTTTGCAGGAAGATTGCTCAGAAACTGGATGGATTTGAAGGATTTCATTTTCACCAGTTGCGACACACCTACACAAGCAACCTTCTGGCAAATGGAGCAGCTCCGAAAGATGTACAGGAACTGTTAGGACACTCAGATGTCAGTACCACAATGAATGTCTACGCCCATTCCACAAGAAAAGCCAAGCGGGAATCCGCAAAGTTACTTGATAAAGTGGCAGGCAACGACTAAATAAAACTTTCCCTTATTTCCCTTACGATTATCTCATAAGGGCAAAAATAAGGGAAAATACATATCATTTCACTAATGAATGGGCTGAAAAGCCTGTAAAATAGGGAAAGTTAGAAAGATATTTCGGCAAACTGGAATTTATATTATTGAAGCCATATAGGTCCAACAATAAATATCCCCCAAAAGAAAACAGTAATAAGAACAAACGCTTCGGAAACACACCAATAGATTAACTGTGACCTTTTTGTTGTGAGAGGACGAATAAAGTAAATGACTATAACAAATAGCTGTAAAAGGATAAATAAAATGGTTTCCTCTACTACTGGAGAGAAGAAATAGTCAGCACTGCCTTTAGCAGCTGCCTTAAACATAAGCCACATATTAGCGGCTAAAAAAGCTGTAAATGAAAGTATCAGCTTAACAATTGTTTTTTTCATAATGCCACCATAAATTCTAATTTATTTATATAATAAAATCGAATCTTCTATTTATATATATTTTCTAAATGCCTTCTTCATCTTCATGCAGACATCCATAATATACTCAAACTGCTGTGGCCAGGCATTCTGATCATCAAACTTCACATCTTTTTCCACGATAATACGACTTGCCTTCCTCTCCGGCAATTCTCTCCAATCAAGTGCCAAGCCCATAGCAGACTCCACATCGTCTTTATGTGAATAAAGACCTTTAAAGAGTTCTTTATCATCATTTATGTATAATTCAACTCCAACTTTATTTCTCTTCTGAATTTGCGTAACACTGATGTGGCAAGCTGATGAGCCAATACTGAAATCCATCCAATGGTCTGTATTAGGTTTTCTCTTATTAAATGATTTTGCGAATTCAGTATTCTGAAAGGCATAATCATTGAATGCATTCCAATATTCAAGTCTCTGTTGCTGCGTTGGATTTGTAAGCGTAGTTTTCTTAATCTCTTTTGTCCAATCATTCGGTCTTTCCACTACAGTGAATGATGGAGCAATATCAGAATCACCTATCTGGAAAAGCTTTATCTCACATAAGAAAAAACCAATCTTATCATCTGTATGATTATTAAGCCACTCAACTGCTGCCTTATGTTCTTCACGTGCGTGTTTCACAACCCATATAACCACATCTGCATCTTTACCAGATGCATAAGTAATTAATTTCCCAAGGTGGTCATGATCTGTATCTTCTAATTGATTTTCAATGATAATCTTTCTATCTGTTCCTGTTTCAGATGCATAGATATCAACATTAAAGTCTCCAACAGAGGACTCTGTCTCATCAACCGTAATATCAAGACCAACAGCATCTGCAAGTAATTCAACATTCTCTGCCACCCAAGGAGTAAAATTCAAAGCTTCATGTGGCCATATACTTCTCAAATCAGTAATTTCTTTTAATGTACCAAGGTTAATCATAGCCTTTTATCCCTCCACTCAAAAAGCACCCAGAACTCGCCCAGATGCTAACAATAGTCTATAATATCAATACGGGATGAATTCTCTGTTTTACAATGCTTTACCTTTCAAAAATAAATATTAAATGATTAAATTTTATTATAGCATCCAAGTTCTTCTTTTACCAGCCAAAAAGACACCCAAGCCGTATAGCCTGAGTGTCCTCAAAATCTCTTCCTTATTATATATTATATTATCATACCACCTTGAACATATTCTGTTTCAAAGGTTTATCATCCGTATCCGAAATTCCCATCTCCTTTCTGGCATTTTCCAATCCTTGCATCTTATGAAGTTCCTTTTCTGCATCCTCAAGTCCTACATGGGTATACACATTGAGCGTCACAGCTATATCCGAATGTCCCATCAAATACTGCAGTGTTTTAGGATTCATGCCGGACTTTGCCATATTGGAACAATATGTATGTCTACAAACGTGAGGAGTAATATTTGGCATCTGAACCTTATAAATTTCATTATACCTGCTGACCATATGATTGAATCTGTGTTCCCAATGCATGGCTACAAGCGGCATTCCATCCTTGTCCAGAAAAAGGAATCCCGTGTAACCGTCTACCACTTTTTCAACCTTATAATCTGGTCTATCCTCAATAATTGCTCGAAACATCTCTGTCCTTCATTTGTCATTGGAATAACCCTTGTTCCGGCATTTGTTTTTGTTGGCTCAATTACATACTCTCTTTTGGAAGTCCTTTGTAGCTGATGGCAGATACCGGGAAGTACACATGGTACTTGGGTCTTGCAGGCTTTCCGTCTTTTGCAACCATGTGATGCCTGCTTGGTACAAGAATGAAGTCGATACTTCCGAACATTTCCTTCATCTTCTCTTCCGTTATCCAGTCCTTGGGATCTTCGCTATGGTCATTGTCTATATCCATCGGGATAACATCCGATTCAAGGAAGTTCTGTTCGTTACGGTAGTTGTTGGTGTATGTAGCGCATACATGATCCCTTGCCACGGCAGTCTCCATATCCTTCGGACACTTAACCTCTGCCTTATTGGGATAGGAGCAGTTCGCTGCATTACCAACGCAGTCGGCAGTAAATATTGTCATCTGCATTTAGGTATCCTCCTTGTTAAAGTATTTAATTGTCATCTGCTTACGCTCTGCGTAGACTATCTCTTTCTGCATCCCGGCTGTCGGCTCACCGAACACCCACAATTCCTTACAATGGGAAAGAACAGCAATATCCATAAACATCGCCAGTTCCCTCTCGGTCTCTTCCGACATGAACTGTGGAAACAACAGATGTGGTGCTATCGGAATAGCGCCCTGGTCGACTGCCATCCGGCAGTAACCTCTCGCACGTCTTACGTTGTTTTCCACATCTCCGCTGTAAGCAGAACAGATATAAACCATTGGTCTGTACTTACCCTTATCAGCCAGAGCGTGATATGGTGTCGGGTCGGCATAGCCTTCTGGGTTCTTATATTCGAGCATTCTGTCCGCTCCTTTCATGTGTGATAGGGATGTCTATCCCTCCACTTTCCCACAGACAGCTTTTTTCATTTTGGGCGGGGTATTTTTTCAAGAAATAAAAAAAATGACCTTGAGGAGAACCCTCAAGGCCGTGTGAATCGTTTCATATTATTTTTTATCTTCTTTTGCTTTCAAGGCTTTTCTGATTTTCAAAGCCTCTTTATAATACTTTTCTTCATAATCAGTATGTTGTTTCTCTGCCCATTCCTCTGCATAGTCCAACAGGAAATGCTCTATACATGATAGCATTCTATGATGGGCTCCAAGAAATGAATCTTCCATATTGCGTTTCTTTATCTGTAATGACTTATGGTTTCCATCCTCATTTAATAATAATGATGTACAGATGTCGGATATTTCTACTTCTTTTTCTGCACGTTCCGACCCACGAATCTGTTTATCAATATCATTCATTTCTATAATTCGACTGGCATAACTGAACCAGGACATCGGTATCGCATAATAACTGTCTCCACATAATAAATCAGACCACCACGATGTATAAGAAAAGACATTCTCCTCATCAGAATCGCCATCGCCTTCCGGCATATTTTCAACAAGGCAGTTTACGGCATCTTCGGACAGACCAGTCTTCTGGCATATGTCAGCAACCTCAAGATCAGATGACATTACCTCGGACTTTCCATATAAATAATCGAGGGAACAATCCAAGATAACGCTGTATGCATACATATACTGACTCGGCACCTTCCAAGCCTCATCATATTTATCCTGCGTTAAATGATTCTGAATGTTCCTTCTTATTGCCTCAACTTCTTCAAAAGGATTAGTATACTCTTTGTGTTCACGTATCTTTACTATTTCACGGCATCTTTTATTACTGTAGATGGCATTTGCAAGAGTTCCTGTATCTCCCATCTGCCTTGCGTCAGCAACGGTCAGCAGTCTTTTACCAAATGTATTATACTTTTCGGCTTTCTTGGACATTATCTCACCTCATAAACGAATTACTATTCGTTATAAATATATTCATCGTCTTATAACGGTTAGTATTACGAACTGTTATTCTTTACTTTAGAATAGCACGGATGTATGATTTATACAACAAGAAAACAAATATTTTCATTCCAAAGGAGAAAACAATTATGAACACTACAGCAAACCAAATAGCAAAGATTATCTCTACACCTAACCCTTCAGCACCTATCACAACTCACGCTCTGGCAGAACTTGGTAACGGCAGTATGCAGAACGGTCTCCGAAGAATCGTTAGCTACTTCGCAGCCGAGTCAGCATCCAACTTAAGGCTTGGAAGAATACAGGGTGGCCTTGTCGGTGTAATCGGCATTGCTGCCGTAGCCGGAGGAATTGCTTTCATATACCATGAAACACAGAAAAAGCAGTTAGAAACCGAGGGCAAGGTTATCCTTAACACCCTTCAGAAGTCCGCAAACAAAAACACAGTAATAGTAGAAGAAACTCCCTCCGATGATGTGACCGAAGAGTCTGATACCGATAACAACACTCCTTCCGAAAAATAGTCTCCTTTCCATATACACCTCCTTTCAGGGTGCGAATCCGTAACAGGGTTCGCTCTTTTTTATAAAAATAGCCCCGAGTTCACTCCCCGGGGTCATGTGTTGTTTCATATTATTTTGTAAGTTCTTTGATTTCCTTCAATGTCTGGTTGCAAGCCTCCATCTGTTTTTCCAGCAACGAAATCTTCTCGACTAATAACTGTGATACACCTACCGGCTCAGCAGTTTCTTCTTTTTCAGTAGTTGGAAGATTAGCTATAGTATATGCTATTATGGCTCTGTAGGTTGTCGTAACAGGCTTATTTATCGCTGCTGCAATGGTTTTCAATCTATCATTAGACTCGCTTTTTATAGTAACTTTTCTCTGTATGGTTTCATTCTCCTCGCCGCTTTCAATGTAATCGATCAAATCTTCCGGGCTTCCTTTAAACCGATCAATAGCATCATTGAAGATAAAGGCATCGCGGGTCTGATAAGCATTAGTTGTCGGGTACCACCTCTCCCTTAACACCTTTGCCTGTTCATCACTTTTTTTATCAACCAATACATTAATCTGCATCTTCATCTCCTCCTTTATTATCTGTAGCCAATATACTTTCTAGCTCATTATAAATCCTCATTACTGTTTGTTTTTGTTTATCTGTGAGTTCATCAAACCTCTTGTGTTTTACACAAATTTCGTACCATGCCGTTCCCTCGATACCCCCACAATTCCCACAAGTCCGTGGCGAGATGACCTTAAAAGGATACATTCTTGGTGCGTAGTCCCAGCCTTCAGCGAATCCCTCTTCCGGGGTTAGCCAAGCCTCCGATCCACAAATTTCGCAAATATGATGCAATTTAACATCAGAATATTCCTTATCACTATCTTTTGATGGAAGCGGCAGTTTCGTTTCATTAAGAATAACTTTCAAATCATCAAGCCTCCTCAAATAATACATTATGTTTAATACCTTGTATAGCATCTTCAAGTCGCAAACTCCCAACAACCACCCCAAAGATATATGGAGCCAAGGATTCTAATAATTCTGGGATCGCCGCCGTAATAAAATCTGCAAGTTCTAACGGGGCAATTTCTATAGATAAAGAATAATCTGCAACAATCGTAGCTGTGATGTCGTATTCATCTGTTATATAAAACCGTGGCTGGATCAGATAACTTGAACCATAAACACGGCCATCCGCACCATCTTGATTTTTAGGCCACACATGAGAGTTAATGAAGTTAATCAATTTATATGCTTCAGCAAGATATTTCGAATCTGCCACAACAGATGGACCAGGCTCGGCATAATATACTCTGCCTTCAAAGGCTGTAAGATGCCAATAAATACAAGCCTCAATTCTCTCGGATGGGCTGTTGGGGTATCCACCAAAAGACATAGTCGTTCTCGATACCTCTTCGCACTCATCTTCTATATGACAGTATATCCATCCTGCGATCTAGTTCCAATTCTGCGAATGTTAGGAATAAGCCCAGCTGATACTTCTTCAAAGAACTTTCTGCACATCCTCGGTGAAACTGGATCTTTATCAAAAAGCCATGCTGGGGTAAATGATATCCCAGTAGGTGCATTTACCACTTTCCTCTTTAAGGTATTCTCATAATAATCGTATTCTGTCTGATTCAATTTCATATTCAATTCCTTTCTGGGTAAATCCGCTTTACCCCGCGCTGTGTAGTTTTAGTGGTTCTGATTGTTTTCCGGCAAACAATATTATTCATGTATTGTGCTATTCAGCCCATTCGTTCTGTACGGCACATCCAATAAGGAATATACCATCGTTCTATGCGGCTGTCAACCCTATTTTAGAACGATTTTAATTTTTTTCCCCGCCCAAATCCCACATCTCTGTCCATAGGAAAGTGAAAGGAAAAATCCACTACAACTTTTCAAAAAAATCCCGCCCAAAATCGGAAAGGATGTCCATAGGAAAGTGAAGGGATAAGAACAAACCTTTCAGGAAGGCGGTGCGAATCATGGCAGACAAGACAATGGACGCTTACGAAGAGCGTGATGCTGAACTCGATGAAGAGCTGGCTGAAGTGCTTATCGCAATAAGCGTCATATCAAAAAGGCTTGTCTAATTTCAACTGATTTTCGTAACCATATAATATCTCCCTTATATCTACTCTACTCCAACAAAAATGGCCTCCCTTACTACTATTATTTAAAGGATAATGAATTCCGTCACACTTCCCAAGCAAAGTTAAATCCTTTGGACGATTTCTCCTCGAGCTCTCATAAATATGCATTTTGTATCTATTACCTGTTTTTCCTATATGAAAGCATACTCTTTTCGATGTACGAAGAACATCTATACTTTCGGGTTTATCTTTAGTTAAGAAAAAGTATACATCTGCTACTTCATCAGCCACTCCATTTACATTCCAATCCCTCAAATATATTTTGTTCACATAAAACAAAGCATACCAACCAAGATATTTTTCATAACTCTCTATTTTCTCTTTAATTTGAAAAAAATATACATCTCCCTCTTCCCATCCCAAGACATATGGTTTATGAACAGGAATTTTTTTATATTCCGGCATCGTCTCTTCTAACTGCACTTTCAACTTGTCCAATACCTTACTTCTCTCATACCTAATTCTTTCTGTTTGCCAACGTTGTGATATTCTATCTTCTTCTATCAACTGAAGTGCTATTGTTTTAATTTTCTCTGTCAATCTTCCCTTTTTCCACAACGTATCTGCCAGACCAAAATAAAAATCATATTTGCAGTCGATATCCTCCATGTCCTCCTGATATTCTGATAATATTTCCTTCAGAGCAACTTCATCACTTTTCCCCGACTTAAGTTTTGCAATATAATCTTCTTTCACATCTGCACTTATGTCATTTTGATAAATGCCTACTCCCCATGTTCCCATCAAATCTCTCCTTAACAAAATATTTTTTGTTTTCAATTTACATTATATCGGCCAAGGCATATTTTTACCAGTCAAAAAGGCACCCAAGCTATATGCCTGAGTGCCACCAGTTTCCACCAATATTCTATTATCAAATCACCTTGAACATATTCTGTTTCAAAGGCTTATCATCCTTGTCCGAAATCCCCACCTCTTTTCTTGCATTTTCTAACCCCTGCATTTTCTGAAGTTCCTTTTCGGCATCTTCAAGTCCAACGTGGGTGTAAACATTAAGTGTCACGGCAATATCCGAATGCCCCATGAGGTACTGCAATGTCTTAGGATTCTTGCCAGATTTCGCCATGTGACGGACGGCTCGCAATGCTATCAACTTTTTCATTCAAATAAGCACCTCTAAAGCTTTATGTCTCTTTTTCAAACTTGCTGGCGGCGAACAGCATTTTATGCTGTTTGCGGACGGCAAGTCCACAGGGGATAGCCGCTTTAGCGGCGCAAGGGGGTGTAGCCACCTTGACGAAACTTAATTTGCTCATCTTTTTCGTATTTCTCAACACTCATTATCTAAGTTCAAGGGAATTGGAAATATAAAAATGGAAATCTTGCTCCTTGCAGTATTCTTTATTTTTTGAATCAGTTTTTGATTAGTTGTATATTCCAAAAGATACACTTCCATCCCATCCGCCTTGCACGTTTCCAAATATTTGCAGAAATAATCTCTCGTCTCGCTCGTTTGTTCACCAAAAGTTCCACTATCAAAATCAATACTGCTCCATACTGATTCCTGATTTACACCTGTCATAATCTGATCAATCGCCCCATAGCGTTCCCTATATTCCGCCACATAAGTATCTCCACCGTTGATGATGACCGCTTTGCCAAACGTCATTATGTTTTGTAGAATCGCTGTAATGCCTTCAAAAATACTCTCGTGCGGATTGTAATAATATACATCACAATTATCTATAAAGAATCCGTCAACACCTTTTTCATATAGTTCCTGAGAAAGCTGTCCTATAAACTTCTGCCAGTCTGGGTTTGCTACATCTACCCATTCTTCTTCCTCCCAGTGCTCATACTCACCGATTGCCAGTTCCGCATAGGTTGTATAGTACTCCCTAAAGTTTTCAATCGACCCAATATTTAGATATGTATATACGACTGTTCCATTTTGATGGAGCAATTCAATATCCCTTTTTGTAAAATACTGTGCATCAATTACAATCGTTTCATACGTTTTAAATCGTTCCAAAGATGAGGCGTCCGCATTTAAAAACACCCCATAATCGTTTTTCTCAAATTTCTTTGCTTGATTGGCTTTCACAAAAAAACATCCACCAATAAACATTAGAACAAATAATACAGCCAAGGCTACTGCTTGTTTGGTCCTCTTCCCGCACAATGCCTCCCACACCCTTTCGGTAATTCTCGTTTTTTCCTCATGACTATCACATTTTACACATTGATGATTATGTTTTCCCAGATTTGTTGCTCAATTTGCATTCAAATTATACCCTAAAACTTGTGAACAGTTCTACCGTCATTTTGGAATATCCTAATTTTTCATCCAAAGCACCTTCCAAAATGACAAACATCATGTCACACATGATGCTGTTAACATCGGTGCCATCTTTGATGCTGATATCATTATTTTTCAGATAGTCACGCATCATTTCTCTCATTACTGCTTTTTGTGGGCCGTCTTTTCTTATTGCCATAAAAATAACCTCCAAACTGAGTAATTTTATCTTACATCAGTTTGGAGGTTTACACAAACTTTAGGATACTCCCCAAACCACAATCCTGGTAGTCTTACTACCAAAGATTGTGGCTTTATCTGTTCAAACTCTTGTACATCTGCCATCGCTTAGTAGTCTAAACCGTAGTAATTCCAAGGTTTTCCGCCATATTCTGCCCTGTGTTGCCCCATTCTGCAAAGGTATGCATTATCATAAAATTGGAGTGCCGTAATAGATGAAGAGCACTTTTATCATAGTTTAATTTACTCCTTTTTTGCTGCCAAATGTCAAGTTTTTACTTAATATCATTTTTTCTATTAACATATTCTATTACTATTTCCCTTATCTTTTCAGCTACTTCACGTGCTTGCTTCTTATCTGTATACGAATCCGATTCACCTTGCCCTACAAATATTGATATCAACTCTTTTAATATCTCTGTATCTGACAATGATGTTATCTTTTCATGTTTCTCATTTTCTAATACTTTTGTAGAAAACACGCACTTATTTGGCAAATTCTCTTCATTGAAATTATCTATCCAATATGCATCTTTTAACAGAGCACGCGAAAGATTAGTAATACATCTAACAGGATTTATAGGTTCTGGAGATGTCATTTGAATATGAATTTTATCCTCATTTATTCTTTCTATGTATTCTATATGTCTATGGTAACGCGTTGCGGAATATGATTTATTAGCAATCTCTATTGACCTTTTGATAGCTAATACCAACTCGTCCTCATCACTATGAAATTTTATCCTTTTATCTGCCATTGAAATCGAAAGTTCATAAATATACATACTTAATACCTCCATAATAATTATGTTACCACAGGTATTCAACAAAGTAAATCTTATTATAGGGTTATTGACTTTTACTTTAACATATGCAATAATATGGTAAAGCGCATTTAAGCTTTACTTATGGTTTTATCTTATTGAGCAAAAAGGAGAATATCTATGAATTTTAAGCTAAACCAAAATGAACAGGCGGTATTTAACAAAATGATGGCGGATTTACCGCAAGTGCTTCAAGAAGGTCTCTTTTATGAAACTCGAGACCTATTTGATCTCATGGGACTACTTCCCCATCCAAGATTATGTCGATATCTATTTGAGCTAACAGCAGCTGGTAGTACTTTCTTTAAGCTAAAAGGAACAACTTCTAGCGATGGATATATATACACCCCCTAGATAAGAAGCACTTTCGTTACTCTCTGACAGCCAGGACTCATGATGCCCTGGCTGTCATTTAGTCATTTAGTCATTTATCTCCTTCTCCACTCCACTCCACTCCACTCAAATATTTTGATATCCAGTCATCGTTTTTTTCATCAATACAATTTAGAGAATCACCTGTTGATTTATTTTCATCTAATTTCTCTACACACGATTCACACTGTATTCCATATTTCGTGTTGTAGCCTTTTCCATTCGGTCTCTTTATTAGTAATATATCTTCACAGTTGTTTAGATCGACATTCTGATATTTTAATCTTGAAAAATATTCTAATGCAGCTTCCCTAAGGCAATTATCCTTTGTATGTAAATACGTGTAAAACATTAATTCCTTAAGCTTATCCTCATAACTAAAGTTTTCCTTTGGTCTCATTATGTACAGATCAACAAGACATTGCCTTATCTCATTAGCTTCATTATCCTCTATTGTCGATGCATCTCTCATATCGAAAATATAGTCATATATTTTCATTATTTTTCTTACATTTCCATGCTTTATGCTGCCATTTTCTTTGAACTTTTTGTGTGTCTCTGAGGTAACAGAACCTCCGTAATACATACGCATCCAAAAGTCTTCTTCAATACCATCACTCAACTCTAGCTCATCAAAATCGAACTTATCACTATATTCAAATTGACACTTCTGCAAATTGTCTATCGATAGTTCTTTGAATAACTTCTTTTCAGCTCTTTCATGCACATTCCTCTTTTCTAAATAGAATTATCCCCATATAATTCCATCCATTTTTTCTTAAAGTCTTCACAATCAAACTCAAGTATTCCCATCGCTCTACTATAGTCAAATTTATTTAAATTATCACTTAACCAATTATCTTTATCTTCACCTTCATACGTTGTCCAAATATATTTTAATAAATGCTCACTCGTATTCCGCTTAAACATTTCTTTAAATTTAACTAGTTTAGAAACTTGAATATGAAATTTACCTACAGTAATCGCCTCCTCTTTTTGTATCTCATAGTAATTCTTATTTGTGTCATCCCATTTCCAAAAGAATATTTCATCTTTATTCTTGTTAAAGTAATATTCTTCTATCACCTTTGCCACAAAATCCTTGGTTAACTTACTATCATGATTCTCTGACATGTATTTAATAATAGCTTCTTTTGCCTGTTGATTATCGTCAAAATCTATGAAAACCTCTAATTCAGTATGTTGATTCTCTATTACTTTTTTTGATATGCATACTTTCCACTGCTCTTCGCTTAATGTACGATAATACCTCTTTGGATATATTATTTTCTTGACATAACCTCCCATGAACAGAACACTCTGTTTTACAAATCTCTCTGTATCTTAGATACAAATTCAAATTTCCATTCAGT